>Ga0306921_10002679_pt1 | contig 17893 bp, 16 predicted proteins | sample sta12Cox44000080_FD_203760 | JGI IMG/M metagenome (GOLD analysis project Ga0306921, IMG submission 203760) | Lab enrichment of tropical soil microbial communities from Luquillo Experimental Forest, Puerto Rico - statoxic.12C.oxic.44.000.080 (v2)... | ecosystem: Environmental > Terrestrial >... | reverse complement strand
CGATGCCGCCGCCGCGACCGCCTTCGTGCTCGGGCTCACGGCGACACTGGCTATCTGGCTGGCGCTGCGGGAGGTCGTCGGGACGAAGCTGGCAGACCGGTCCGTGCTGCTCTTCGTCTGCTGCCCCACCGCGTACGTGCTGTCGCTCGGGTACACCGAGGGCATTTTCTTGACCGCCGCCGCCCTAGGCCTGCTCGCGCTGTCGCGCCGATGGTGGGTCACGGCCGGCTTGTGCGCCTGCGTCGCGGGACTGACCCGAAACACCGGGATCGTCGTCATCGTGGCCGTTGTGGTCATGGCGGTCGTCGCCTCCTGGCGCGGCCGCGCGCTGCGCCCGCTGGCCGCCGCCGCGTTGGCGCCTCTCGGCCTCGCTGGGTTCATGGCCTACGGCTGGGCCGTGGTGGGCACGCCGATCGCATTCCTGACGTCCGAGCGGTTCTGGCAGGGGCAGCACTTCGTCTGGTTCGTCACGCCGATCGAGGCCTTCCTGGCCGCATTGGGCCAGGGACCGGGTGGACTGACCTTCATGCCCGACGCCATGGCCGGGGCCGCCTTGGTCCTGGGTGTCGGCGGCATCTGGCTGCTCGATCGCATGGATCGCGAGCCCTCGCTGTCGCCGGCGACCGACTCGGCCAACGCGCGGTTCATCCCGGCCAGTTGGTGGATCTACACGGTCGGCGCGTTGCTCGTCGCGTACAGCGCGTACTTCACCGACAGCATCCCGCGCTACGCCATGGCCGCGTTTCCGCTCTTCGCCGCCTTCGCGTGGAAACTACCCCCGCGCATCGTGGGCGTGGTCGCCGTCCTGTTGCTCTGCACGCAGGCGGCGCTGCTCGTGCCCGTCCTTACCACGGCGGTGCACCCGGCTGCCGTGCCGCTGGTCCCTTAGCCGAGTCGAGACCCGAAGCCCGAGACGCTCAGGGCCCGGCGCCGTCCCACTCGCGTAACGGCGCACAGTGCCATCGCCACCGGCCGACCGGAGGCCGGTCCGGCAACTCGATGCGCCCGTTCGCCCACAGCAGTACGTCCCACGCGGCTTCTCCCGCGTGGACGTGGTGCCACGGGAACAGCCGGGCCAGCACGGACGCGGCCAGCAGGTCGTCCGGTGCAAACGGCACCCCGAGCCCGCGGGCCGCGTCGTCCCCGTGAACCAACAACTCGTCGCACGCCATGGCGGCGAAGCCGTCCGGGTCGGGGGAGCCGAAGGGGTGGAAACCGAGCAACGTGGGTGGCGCCGCCTCGATCCCCGCAGAGAGGATGTGCGGCCCCGCCAACAAGCTCGTCAGGAGCCGCTCGTTGCTCGCGTCGTCCACGGCGGACACCTCGTACGCGCCATTCTCGCTGCCGCTCCACATGTCGACCGAATACCAGAGGCAGGTCACGCAGACGTGCGCCACGACTGACGCCACTGTGAACTCGAGGCCGGGAATGGGGACGCGCCAGTCGCGCTCGACGGCGGGCTCGAGGACCCGCCGGACGCTCCCCGCCGCAGCCAAAACATCGTCACCCGTCACGCGCTTCACCATACGCGCACAACGCACGCGTCCGACCAGGCACGATGGCACCTCGGGTGAAGGGAAAGAAGGCACTGGTCTGGGCGGCAGTGAAGGGTCAGACTTGTCGGCGACGTTGCCTGCCTGCGTCGCGGCCTACCCCTCGAACGGCGCACGACACGGGCTGAGGCGGAAAGGACGCGAGCAGCTGTGGCAGTGGGCACCCCCGGCCAAGTTCCTGGAGGAGGGATTGCGGAGCAGTCGACCGCGCCCGACCGCCAGGTCCTGGTCCTGACGGCCCTCATCCTCGTGGCCGCCGTGGCGAACCTTCCGCTCGCCTCGGCCAACGTGGCGCTGCCGAGCATCGGCCTGCACTTCGACGCCTCCCAGACCCAACTGAACCTTGTGGCCGTGTGCTACTCGCTGGGCCTGGCCACCTCGGTGCTCTGGTTCGGCGCCGTCGGCGACCGCTACGGGCGCAAGCAGATGATGCAGATCGGCGTGCTGCTCTCGGCACCCGCGTGCATCGTCATGGCCTGGGCACCGAACATCTATGTCTTGATCGGTGCCCGCTTCGTCGGGGGGCTCGCTGCAGGCATGGCGTATCCGACCACGCTCTCGCTGATCACCGCCCTGTGGAGCGGGCCGGCACGGACGAAGTCGATCGCACTGTGGTCGGCCACCGGTGGCGCCATCGCGGCACTCGGTCCCCTCCTGGCTGGGCTCTTCCTCTCCGTCTGGTGGTGGGGCTCGGTCTTCCTGATCACGCTGCCCCTTATCGTGGTGGCGTTCGTCATGGCGCAGCGTCTCGTGCCGAGCCACGTCCACGAGAGCACCGAACCGGTCGACCACTTCGGCGGCGTGCTGTCCGCGCTGTTGGTGGGCGCCGTCATCCTCTGCATCAACTTCGCTGTGGTCCCCGACAAGGGCGCGCTGGCCGTCAGCCTGGCGATCATCGGTGTCGCCGCCACCGTGGCGTTCATCATGCGCGAGCGGCGCGCGCCCCAACCGCTCTACGACCTGAGCGTGGCCAGCCGCCGCATCTTCTGGGTGGCGGCCTGCGCCGGCATCATCGTGTTCGGCAGCCTGATGGGTGCGATGTTCATCGGGCAGCAGTTCCTCCAGAACGTCCTCGACTACTCGACCATCGACGCCGGGCTGTCGATCCTCCCGGCGGTCGTGTGCATGGTGGTGGCCGCGCCGCGTTCGGCCAAGCTCGTCGAGTCCAGGGGGGCCCGGCTCACGCTGCTCGTCGGGTACGCGTTCATCTTCCTCGGCTTCCTGGACATGTTGCTGTTCTGGAAGGAGGGAATGGGGTACTTCCACGTCGGGCTCGCCTACGCGCTCATCGGCGCCGGTGTCGGCTTCGCCGGTACACCCGCGTCGCACTCGCTGACGGGTTCGGTCCCGGTGACTCGGGTGGGCATGGCGTCCGGCACGGCCGACCTCCAACGCGACCTCGGCGGCGCCATCATGCAGTCGATCATGGGTGCGCTGCTCACTGCCGGCTACGCCGCCGCCGCCTCTGCGGCCATCGCGTCGTCACCCCAATCCGACCAGGTCTCCAAGAACGTGCAGAGCGAGCTGACGAAGTCCTTCGACAGCGCGGCTGACATCGCAAAGCAGTACCCCCAGTACCAGCAGCAGATCATCGCCGGGGCCAAGGAATCGTTCATCCACGGGCAGCACTGGGCCTTTGCGTCGGGTCTGATCGCCGTCGTCGTCGGTGCCGTCCTCGTCACCTTCTTCTTCCCCCACGCGAAGGAGGAGAAGGAGCTATTGGCGTCGTACCAGCGCCAGGATGCCGCTCGGCCCGACATGACACCGACACCGAGAGCGGTGCGGTCATGACCCCGCTGACCAGGACGAACAGCGCGAGCCCTGCAGGCGAATCCGAACGGACAATTGTGCGGGAGTGGTCCGTTGGGCGGGAATGGTCCGTTTGGCCCAGCAACGCAGGACGCGAGGAGGCGTCTCTCTAGGCGATGGAACCGAACGGCACTTCTTCGACCACGGGCGATGGCGAGGTCCTCGACCAGGCGACGCTGTACCTGTGCAAGCAGGGTGCGACGTGGGTTGTCGTGATCGAGTCGCCGCGGGTCCGGGGGGCCTTCCGCCTCCGCTATGCCGGGCGGGACTCGTTCGACGCCCGTTTCGAGTTGCTCTCCACGGCCCGCCGGGCCTGCCCCGAAGCGTCGATCGTCAGCACCGACGGCGCCGTCGACGCCGAGGACTACGAATGGCGTCTCGATGTCCGAGGCCCAGGGTCCGAGGCAGGCGAGCTCGGCGTCGCCCTCCACCGCGAGCTCACCACCAAGCCCGCGCACCACGTGCGGCGACTGGCCCGACGCCGGGCCGCCCGCACCTGTCAGTGGGGAAGCTTTCGCGTGTCGCGGGGTCGTCCGCGTTCCTTCTGAGTTTCCGGGCGCTCGCCCGAGCGGCGTGACTGCTGACGGCTGCGCCCCGATCTCCCGAACGTGGTCGCTTGTCGACTCACGGACACGACGCCATGTGAAACACGGCACAAGTAATTTCGGTGCCGACTCGGCGCGCGTGACGGGGTGTCACACACGCACGCGCAACTCAGGGACCTCGCGGTAACGCCGCCACAGAGTCCAAAACACACCTCAATCTCAGGAAGCGCAGCGCGGTCGCGCTTCGCCGAAAGTCGACTGCCGGCACTCGACGGCTTTCAAGCGCAATGCCCGTCGGGAGCGATTCAGTTACCCGTGCATTAACCGGGAGAACTCGCTACTGTCACACCTGGTTGCACGAGCGATGCGATCAGAGAGGTCAGGTGGCACTCCCCATGCGGACGTCCTCTAACTACTCCCGGTCCGGTGACCTTAAGAGCGGAGGCAGAATGAATTCGAAGTCGAAGGCGGTTGGCATAGCAACGAAGGTTTTGATGGCCTCGGCACTGATCTTCGGTGGTGTCAGCGCCCTGGCGAGCGTCGCCGGGGCCTCTGGCAACGGCTCGAATTCGGCAGGGCAACGGTCTCATTCCGGGAGCCTCAGTCCGCGCGTGGTGCCACACAGCGGAGGGGGCCCGTTGTCGTCGGCCGCCTTTGTGCCGACGTCGGACACCACGCTCGACGTCGCGGGTCCGGTCAACTCCTTGACGTCGGCGCCCGGCTCGGCGACGACGCTTACCCACACCGGCAACACGACCGCTGGCTCGGCCATCGCTCCCGACGGCACGAACGGACTCGTGGGGACGAACGACGGCGACCTGTGGCCGGTTTCGAACCCGCTCAGTTCTCCCGTCATCGGTCCGGCTCTCGATGTGTCGCAATTCACCGGCGAGGGAGGCTCTGGTTTCAACGTCTTCACCGATGGGGTGGCGATCGCGCCGGACGGCACTGCCGGGTTGGCCACGGCGGACTCACAGGGAGCGATCGCGCTGACCCATTCCTCTGGTTCATGGGCCGTGGACACGAGCGTTCAGTCGCCGGGCCTCAACGAGGCGGGGAACCCCCATCAGCCGGGCTGGGTCAGGGCACCGACGATCGCGGCGGACGCGATCTTCTATGACGGGGTCGTGATCTCCCAGACGAAGGATGCCGGCGGGCACTACGTCGGTCTCTTGATGGACGCTTCGGACTCTACTGTCGCGGTCGTCACCGGCTTGGGAACCTCGGGGACCAAGGTCGCCGGCACGGCCACCGACACGACGAACATCACCTTCGCCTACAACGGGAATGACGACTGGGGCACCGGCGGTATGGCCTTCTCCCCTGCATCGGCCTCTCGAGCGGTGGTGGTGACGAAGAACGGCTTCGAGGTCCTCGACCTGTCGAACCCGGCGGCTCCCACCTTCGGCTCTTTGACCCCGATCGCGGCGGCGTCGAGCCACAACGGGTCGCAGTCGATCGCCGTGGCCCCAGATGGAAACCATGTCGCCGTTGCCGTGAACGACCAGGTCTACTTTTTCAGCGGGCTCGTCATGGCCACGCCTGCGAACCCGCTGACTCAGAGCGCGTCGCCCCTTACGTTGCCGGGCGCCGTGAACTCGCTGAACTACACCTCCAGCGGCAACCTCGTCGTCAATTACGACAACGCCGCTGCTGGCGAGTTGGCGGTCATCAGCGGCTCGACGGGCTCGACTCCCACGCTCGGAACCGCCTTTGCCTTGTCTGGTCAGGCACCCGACGTCAACGGCATGTCGGTGCTCCCCGCGGTGGCGGCCATCAACCGCGGCTACTGGACGGTGGCCTCCGACGGCGGACTCTTCGCCTTCGGCAACGCCGGGTTCTTCGGCTCCATGGGCGGCAAGCCGCTCAACAAGCCGATCGTGGGTATGGCTGCGACCTCTGACGCAGCCGGCTACTGGGAGGTGGCCTCCGACGGCGGCCTCTTCGCCTTCGGCGACGCCACCTTCCACGGCTCCATGGGCGGCAAGCCCCTCAACAAGCCGATCGTGGGCATGGCGGCCACGCCCGACGGCCAGGGCTACTGGGAGGTGGCCTCCGACGGCGGTCTGTTCGCCTTCGGCGACGCCACCTTCCACGGCTCCATGGGCGGCAAGCCGCTCAACCAACCTGTCGTCGGCATGGCCGCCACGACTGACGGCCAGGGCTACTGGTTGGTGGCCTCGGACGGCGGTCTGTTCGCCTTTGGCGACGCGGCCTTCTTCGGCTCCATGGGCGGCAAGCCGCTCAACCAACCTGTCGTCGGCATGACCGCCACACCCGACGGCCAGGGCTACTGGCAGGTGGCCTCCGACGGCGGCCTCTTCGCCTTCGGCGACGCCGCCTTCTTCGGCTCCATGGGCGGCAAGCCGCTCAACAAGCCGGTGGTGGGCATCGCCTCCGTGGCCAACGGTCAGGGTTACTGGGAGGTGGCCTCCGACGGCGGCCTCTTCGCCTTCGGCGACGCCGCCTTCTTCGGCTCCATGGGCGGCAAGCCGCTCAACCAGCCAATGGTGGGCATGGCCGCAAGCTGAGCCCCGGACCGATGGTCCTTTGACGAGCAGCCCGCCCCTCGGGGCGGGCTGCTCGCCTTGACTGCGCAGGCCGACCGCTCAAGCGACGCCTGCGAGTCAGCCGACTCCCGTCGGCGTCGAGCCCTTGACGCTGGTCCGGTACATCTCGCGCCGCACGCCGGAGTAGTCGTTCAGCGCGTTGTGCATCGTGCAGCGGTTGTCCCAGATGGCCAAGGTCTTGGGTGACCACCGCAGCCGGCAGGTGAAGTTCTCGTTGATGCTGTGACGGTAGAGGTGGGTGAGCAGGGTCGCCGATTCGTCCTTGCTCCAGCCCTGGAAGCGGACCGTGTAGATCGGGTTGACGTAGAGGACGCGTTTGCCGGTCACAGGATGCACGGTGATGACCGGATGGACGTGCTCGGCGTACGCCTCCTGCGACGGGGCGATCGCCATGGAGGTGAGGTCCTTCACCTGATCGAGGAGGCCGCCGGTGCCGTAGGCCATCCCGGCCGAGTGCACCGCCCGCAGCCCCTCGAGGGTGGCCTTCAGGCCCTTGGAGAGGTGGTCGTAGGCCAGGTACTGGTTCGACCACACCGTGTCGCCCCCGTGATCGGGGACGTCCCAGGCGTGCAGCAGCGTGTACGCCGGCGGCTGGGGCAGGTAGCTCAGGTCGGTGTGCCACGCGTTGGCGAAGTTCAAGACGTCCGTGGGCTCCTTGATGACGCGGATGACGTAGGGCCGGTCCTCGAGGGGGTCAACGAAGGGGGTCACGTCGCGGCCACCGAGCAGATCGGTCACCCGCTCGAGATCGTCCAGCTCGAGGTCCTGGTCGGGGAGGAAGACGACGAGGTGCTCGGCGAGGGCCCGCTGGAGCCCCTCGAGCTCCTCGGGCGCCCGGGCCTCGCGGAGATCGATCCCCGTCACCATGGCGCCGAGCGCGCCCGCCACGGGCTCGACGGTCAAGGTCGTCGTCCCGCTGGTCGGCACGACCCCGTCTTCTCGATCTCAGACCAGGCCCAGCAGCTCGGCCCCGTTCCGCCAGAAGAAGCGCTCGCGGGTCGCCTCGTCGAACCCCGCCACCGCCTCGCCGAACGCCTCGAAGGGCCGCTTGCCCCCCTCCGGGTGGGGGTAGTCGGTCGAGAACATGAAGAGCTCCGGCCCGCACTGGTCGACCAGCCACGCCGTGTCCTCGAACGGGAAGGGCGTGAAGCGGACCTGTCGTCGGATGTACTCCGAGGGCAGGAGGGGCAGGCCCTGCAGCACCGGCTCGAACTTGGAAAAGGACCGATGCGCGTGGTCGAGATTGCGCAACAGGCCCGGCACCCACGTCGCACCGAGCTCGATGGCCGCCCCGCGCAACGCGGGATGCCGTTCGAACACCCCGTCGAGCGCCATGCAGGCGAGGAAGCGCTCGGGCGAGTGGTGCAAGACGGGAAAGTCCTTGCTGCGCAGGTTCTCACCACCGCCGAGCCAGTCCTTGGGTCGCGGCAGGCCGTTCTTGTGGAAGGCCCGTGGCAGCAGCTTGCCCCCGCCGACGTGGAGCACGAAGGGCACGCCCGCGTCGGCCAGCCCCGCCCACACGGGATCGAGGTCGATGTGCGTCGGGGAGAAGTCGCCCGGCGCGTCCGAGGGGACCCACAGGGCGGCCAGGCCGAGCCCTAGGGCCTCCTCGAGGGCGCCGCGCGCCAACTCCGGGTCGTTCAGCGGCAGATACCCGACGGGCTTGAGACGCGGGTCGGGTGCGCAGGACTCGGCCATCGCCCGGTTGAGTGCCGCGGTGCCGCCGTACAGGAGCTCGGGATCCTTGCTCCGGGCGAAATGGCCGAGCGCAAACGTCGGGAACACGAGTTGGGCGTCGATGCCGAGCGCATCGAGGACGCGCGATCTGACCTCCACGTCGAGAGCGCCCGGAGCCATCCAGCCCTTCGGCCCCCGCAGGACGCCGGCGTCGATCTCCTGATGACGGTGTGACTCCCACAGGTCCGGGAGGCTGGCCATCAGCTTCGCCGCGCCGGAACCGGCGCCCTCGAGCCCTAGAGGAGCCAGCCGGTCACGCACCGACGCCTCGGCGAAGGTGCCGAGCCACTCGGGAGTCTCCATAAGGTGGCTGTCTGCGTCGAAGATCGCTGATTCCACGGGACCCCCCAGTGCTGCGTCGTTGGTCGCGTCCAGCGTAGACCTCCCGCATCCTCGGGCTTCCGCAGGTCGGCAAGGGCCCAGCACAGACAACATTTATGCCACTCATAGGTTTCTGTGACCTGGCGTACAGGACCGCCATGTGCAATGGGATCCGAGGCGAACACGACCTCAGACGCTCGGACGGAGGAACGGATGACCGAGGAAGAGAAGGAGCAGACGACCGGCCCGGCAGACGCCGCGGGCGCCGTCTCAGGCGAGGCCGACAGCGGTCCGGTCCAGGTGCCCGGAGGCGTCGGCGAGCCCATCGCGATGCCGGCCGCGGGTTCCGACGTGTCGGCCGAAGGCCCGGAGGCGCCGGCCGAGTCCACGCCCGACCAGCCCGACACGCCTCCGATGGGCGTGCCACAGGGGACGTATGCCATGGGCGCCCTGGCGGGCAACCCCAACCTTGACGCGCCGTCCCCCGGACCACAGCCTCCGCCACCTCCTCCCTACGGCGCCTACGGCCCCTATGGCGCGCAGGCCCCCTACGGCGGCGCCCCGTACGGTGGTGCGCCGTACGGCGCCCCCTACGGCGCACCCTACGGCGACCCCAACACGCCCTCCTGGGGCACCCCACCCGCGACCCACGGCCGTGACCACAAGGTGCGCAACGCGGTGCTGGCGGGCTGCGCCGCCGTGGCCATCCTCGCCGCCGGCGTCGGGATCGGCGACGCGGCATGGAACAACCGCACGCCGAGCCAATCGGCGTCCGGGACGTTCGGTGGCCAGACGCCCAACCGCTCCGGCTCCTCGCCCTTCAACAACGGCGGAGGGTTCGGGGGCCTCGGCAACTCGGGCAACTCGGGCAACTCGGGCAGCGGGAACTCGGGCTCGAACAACTCCGGTCCGAGCGACGTCAACGCCATCGCGGCCAAGGTGGACCCGGGCCTCGTCGACATCAACACCACGCTCGGGTACCAACAAGAGCAAGCAGCGGGGACGGGCATCGTGCTCACGTCGAACGGGGTCGTGCTGACGAACAACCACGTCATCAACGGCGCCACCAGCATCAGCGTCACCGACGTGGGCAACCAGAAGACCTACACCGCCAGCGTGGTCGGCTACGACCGGACCCATGACATCGCGGTGCTCCAGCTGCACAACGCGTCCGGCCTGCAGACGGCGACGCTGGCCAACTCGTCCAACGTGTCGGTCGGCCAGGACGTGGTCGGAGTCGGCAACGCCGGCGGGACCGGGGGCACGCCCAGCGCCGCCGGCGGCACCGTCACGGCGCTGAACCAGACCATCACCGCCAGCGACGAGGGCGACGGGACGTCGGAGCAGCTGTCGGGGTTGATCGAGACGAACGCCAACATCCAGCCGGGTGACTCGGGCGGTGCGCTCGTCAACACCAACGGCGAGGTCGTCGGCGTCGACACCGCCGCCTCGGCGGGGTACTCGTTCCAGTTCAACGGGCAGTCCAGCGGGAACCAAGGCTTCGCCATCCCGATCGGCACCGCACTCACCATCGCCCATCAGATCCAGTCGGGCAACGGCTCGTCGACGGTCCACATCGGCGCCACCGCATTCCTCGGTGTCGAGATCAGCCCGAGCGGGAGCTCGAGCGGTGGCAACGGCGGAGGCCTCGGTGGCTTCGGTGGCTTGTTCGGGGGCAACTCGGGCAACACGGGCAACTCGGGCTCGTCCACGTCCGGCGCCGCCGTGGCGGGCGTGGTCACCAACGGCCCGGCGCAGGAGGCCGGCCTCGCCCAAGGCGACGTCATCACCTCCCTCGGTGGCAAGACGATCTCGTCGGCCAACGACCTGACCAGCGCCATGCTCACGCACCACCCAGGTGACAAGGTCTCCGTCTCCTGGACGGACGGATCGGGGCAGTCGCACACCGCGACGGTGCAACTGTCCTCGGGGCCGCCGCAGTAACGACTCCCCCCACCTCCCCCCAACCGCCGACGCACGCAGTCCCGCACGGGCTGCGTGCGTCGCGCGTCGGGGGCCGGTACTCCGGGTTGGACGCATGAACCCTCCCCCAACGGCGCAGGTCGGCCGGGCCCGGTATGGTCCGTTCCGGCGGCCGCGAAGGGAGCGCCCGATGGCCAAGTACCTGCTCGAAACGAACTACACCCTCGAGGGAATCAGGGGGGTGAAGGCCAAGGGCGGCTCCGCCCGGGTGGCGGCAGCCACCGAGCTGGTCGAGGGCCTGGGCGGCAAGGTCGAGTCCTTCTACTTCGCCTTCGGCGGGTCGGACGTCTTTGCGATCGTCGACCTGCCCGACAACGTCTCGGCTGCCGCAGCCGCCCTCACGGTCAGCGCCGGTGGGGGCGCCACGACGAAGACGATCTCGCTGATCACCCCCGAGGAGATGGACGCTGCGGCCAAGATGCAGGCCACGTATCGCCCACCTGGGAGCTGAGACCCACACGAACACGGACGGGTATCCCGTCCATTTGGCTCAACGACTGCGGGTCAGCTCTGCGATCGTCACCAAGGTGGCGATGACGGCCGCACCCAGGACCAGGATTACCCCCCACCCGATGCCGATCGTCGTTCCGTGGAGCGGGTGGGCCGCGTTGATCTTCTGCACCAGCCGCACGACCGCGTAGATGGCGAGACCCAACGTCACCACGGCGAAGAAACATCCCACGATCCGGATCGACACCTCGTCGGTGACCATCATCAGTCCGGCGAACAGCAGGATCACGGCGCCGCCGGTGAGCGTGAGATAGCCGTTGATGCCGATCAGGGTGGAGATGGCGGGGTCGACCCCGTTGGTCGTCGCCGTCGCCGCGACGTCAAAGCCACCGAGCGAGAACAGTCCGGCTGTCCCCGCGGTCACGCTGATCCACGTCGTGATGGAGCCCAGCATCAACGCGATGCCGGACGCCAGCATCAAGAGAAGCCCGACCGTCGCACCTGGTGCCGCACTCGGTGCGGCGATCGACGTCGTGGGGTGCGGTGCGTAAGGATTGCCCGACAGACGCGTCCCGTTGCCCATGACGGTCGCCGCTTTTTCGCTCTCGCCGCCCACTTCGGTCCAACCGACGCCCGGGCTCCAGCGTCGCCGGCCCGACCAGTTCGTGCCGTCCCAGTACGTCTGCTCGTTGGGATTGGTGCGAACCGGGTACCACCCGGGTTCCTTGGGTGGCGTCCCGGCGGATGCCGCCCGACTGTCCGCGACGACCTGGGGTGTGGCCTCGGTCTCGGGCGCGGCTGCGGTCGGAGACTCCGCATCCTCATCCGCCACGTGATCACCTCCCGATCGACGGCCAAGTCGACTCGTGCAGAGGTTAGCGGCCTACGTCCGGCGAGGAGAGGTATGCGCGCAGGTCAGCGGCGCGGAACGTCACCCGACGGCGGCCGCGCCTCGACCGGCGTCGGAACCCTCAAGGTTTCCCCGCAGCCTCCCAGCTCTTCACGCGCGCATCACTGATCCGACGCGCCGTCGCCATGTTCGCCCAGGCCCGGAAGTGAGCCTTCTCGTCCGCGCTCAATTGGGAGTAGAGGGTCTGCTCGGCCGGCGGCCGACTCGGTCGTGACGGGCGGGGACGTGCGCCGCTCCCGGCGCCGCGGCCCTTGTCGATGTAGGGCTTCAGCGCCTCCCGGAACGTCGCCGCGTTCGTCGCGCTCAGATCGATCTCGTAGGACTTGCCGTCGAGCGCGAAATGGATCGTCTCGTCGGCGTTGCCGCCGTCGATGTCGTCGGTGAGCTTCACCACCACCGTCTTGGCCATCCGCCCATGCTGGCAGAGACCTGCCCAGGACCAAACGGTGTGCGATTTGCTATGGGGGTTGCAGAGAGAAAATCTGCCCCGGAGACGTATACGTCGGGGAGGCGGTGGCCATAAGGTGGAGAGGTTCCGGCGCGCCGGGGGTCGACCCTTAGTCCCCCTCCGTCGAATCCGAGGCGCGTCGGGGCGCGCTCGGGCGCCTCTGGCCGCCGCCGAGCCCACGCGATGGCCGCGGCCGCACCGGCTGCAGAATGGTGCGATGGCACGTGGACGGCGATGGCGACCACGGGTGCGGCCCTCGGCCGACGACGGAGGGCCCCGTCGGCTCGGTCCCCACTGGCGCGCCGACGGAGCCCCGAAGGCCGCGTACCTCACGCAGGGTGAGGCGCTGTCGGTCGCCGAGGAGCGACGACACGAGACCGGCGTCGAGCTGAGCGTGTACCGGTGCGACGTCTGCGCCGGCTGGCACATGGGCAGCCGGGACGGGTGACGGTCCCGTGACGACCGAACGCGCCCCGTCCACCCGAGGCGACTGGGAGGTGCCCGATGGGCGCTGCCCCGAGTGCGGCTTCGACTGGGGGGAACGCGCGTACCAGCGTCTGGTCGGGCAGTGCGTGAGGAACGTTGCCGTCTTCGGTGGTGTGCTCAGCCACATCGATCCCGCCGAGGCCGTCGAACCCGGTTTGTGGTCCGCCAGCCGCTACGTCTGGCACACGGTCGACGTCCTGCGCTTCGGCACCGAGCGTCTCTGGACGATCAGCGCCGACCCGTCCTTCGGGGTTCCGGAGTGGGACGAGAAGGTGGTCGCCGACGTGCGGGCCTACGACTCACTGTCGCCGGTCGTCGGACTGATCGCCCTCATCGCCGAAGCCGACGGCTGGAGGACCGCCGCGTTGGAGGCGCCGCACGACGTGTCGACCCCGCACCCGTCTGCCGGCACCATCTGTGCCTTCGACATCGTCCAACGCAACGCGCACGAGGTCTGCCATCACCTGTGGGACGTCCAGCGTGCCCTCCCCACCCCCTCCTCGCCCCGAGGGGCGGCGTGAGAGCCCGCGGCGACGCCGGCGACCCGCAGCACGGAGACGACGCGGTCCCCGCCGAGCCCGCCCCGGACTCAGAGCCGGACGCAGGGGGCCGTGCCGGTTTCGACGGGTGGCGGCGGCGGTCCGCCGCCGGCGAGGTCGGGACCGCGATCGCTCGCGGCCTCGGCGCCGTCTTCGCCCCGAGCGAGAGCCGGCAGGTGGTGAGCGCGCCGGTCCCGGGCGACCCACCGGATGCCGACCAGGGTTTCCGCGTCGTGCTCGATCCGGACGACCCGACCAAGGCCGTGGCCGTCTTCGAGGCCAGGGCAGAGGCTGATGAGGAGCACCGTCCCGGTGTCGCCCCCGACTGAGCAGCACACCGGCGTTCGTTGACTCTCACCTGACCTGGACGTACCATCCTTCCATTCGGACATACTGTCCGATTCACAGGAGGTGCAGTCCGGTCCATGCCCACGCTCGCCGATGTCACCCCCGTCGACCTCTCGGACTCTCGTTCCTACGTCCCCGGTGTCCCCCACGCCTGGCTGGCCCATCTGCGGCGGCACGACCCCGTCCACTGGCAGGACGAGGCCGGCGGGCCCGGCTTCTGGGCGGTCACCCGATACGAGGACTGCGTCACCGTCAACCGCGACTACGAGCGCTTCAGCTCGGCCGTTCGCGGCACCATGCCCTTCGAGATGCCCGACGAGGACGTCGCGCAGCAGAGCCTGATGATGCTGAACATGGACCCGCCCCTGCACACCCGCTACCGGCGCCTGGTCAACAAGGGCTTCACCCCGCGTATGGTGCGCGACCTCGAGGCGAACATCCACCGCGCGACCGACGCCATCATCGACCAGGTCATCGAGAAGGGCGAGGCGGACTTCGTCACCGACCTGTCGGCAGAGCTGCCGCTGCAGGTGATCGCGGAACTGCTCGGCGTCCCCCGGGACGATCGCCACCGGATGTTCGAGTGGTCCAACCGGATGGTGGGAAACGAGGACCCCGAGTACCAGACACAGGCCGAGGAGGCCCTCGTCGCCGCCATGGAGCTGTACGCCTACGCGGCCGAGCTGTTCGCCATCAAGCGCATCGATCCGCACGCGGATCTGATGAGCGTGCTGACGACGGTCGAGGTGGAGGGCGAGCAGCTGAGCGAAATGGAGCTCGAGCTCTTCTTCCTCCTCCTCACCGTCGCCGGCAACGAGACGACGCGCAACCTGATGTCGGGGGCCATGGACACCTTCTTCCAGCACCCCCACCAGTGGCAGCGCCTCCTCGACGACCGCAGCCTCCTCCCCCGCGCCGTCGACGAGATGCTGCGCTTCGTCTCACCCGTGATGAACTTCCGACGGACGGCCATGTGCGACGTGACGCTGAGCGGGACCGAGATCAAGGCCGGTGACAAGGTCGTCTTCTTCCATGCGTCCGCCAACCGGGACGAGGACGTGTTCGCCGAGGCGGACACCTTCGACATCGGGCGAGACCCCAACCCACATATCGCGTTCGGCGGCGGCGGCCCCCACTTCTGCCTCGGGGCCAATCTCGCCCGCATGGAGATCCGCGTGATGTTCGAGCACCTGCTCGACCGCATGCCCGACATCCGGCGGCGCGGTGACCTGCAGCGCCTACAGTCGCAGTTCATCAATGGCGTCAAGCACCTGCCCGTCGCGTTCACCCCGGCCTCCCGCGTGGGCGGCTGAGCGCGTCCGGACCGAAAAGCACCGGAGGGGCCATCGTGGCGCGCCGCGCGCCTGACGCGCTCAGGGAAGTCATCCGCGACTTCCGCCGCGACCAGATCGTCGACACCGCTCGCCGGCTCTTCGGCGAACGTGGCACCACCGAGGTCTCGATGGACGACATCGCTGCGGAGGCCGGCGTGGCCCGCTCGACCGTGTACGTCTACTTCGCCAACCGGGACGTCTTGCTCCAGGCCTGCCTGCAGTCGATGTACGAGCAGCTGAAGAACGCCATCGCGCCCGTCGTAAACGACGACGCGACGCCGGACGAGCGCTTGCGCGCGCTCGTGCTCGGGCTGCTCGAGCGCATCGACGAGAACCCCGCCTTCTTCCGCCTCGCCATGGCGACGCAGTCCACGTCGAGCGCCGCCGGCTCTGCCGCAGTCGGAGGGGCCTTGATGATGATCGGCCTCGACATAATGGGGCTGCTCGAAGGCGCCGTGGTCGCCGCCATGGAGGCGGGGGCCTTCCGGGCCGACCTGGACCGCGACCGGGCCGTCGTCCTCATCGGCCAGCAGATCTACGGCGCGCTGTCCGTCCGGGCGGGCGAACCCGACCCGGTGCCGGCCACGCAGGCCGCCGACGAGATCTGCGACTTCATCACGCGGGGCCTGGGAGCGTGACGTGAAATTCGACATCTGGCTCCCCACGGCCAGCCCCATGGCCACACCGGAGCTGCTCGACGAGGTCGCTCGTGAGGCCGAGGCGCGAGGCGTCACGACCATCTGGGTGGGCGAGCACGTCGTGCTCTTCCCGGATTACGCCAGCCACTACCCCTACGCCGAGGACGGCCGCATCCCGGCGCCGCCGGGGAGCGGGTTGCTGGAGCCCCTCGTGACACTCACGTACCTGGCCGCCCGCACCTCGACCGTCCGGCTCGGCACCGCGATGCTCCTCCTCCCTCAACGCAATCCCGTCTACGTGGCCAAGGAGGTCTCCACCCTCGACTGGCTCTCGGGCGGCCGGGTGGACCTGGGCGTGGGCGTCGGCTGGCTCAAGGAGGAGTTCGACGCGCTCAACGTGCCCTGGGACCGGCGCGGCCGCCGCACCGACGAATACCTCGACGTGTTGCGCACGCTGTGGACCGACGACACCTCGGCCTACCAGGGTGAGACCTACGTCCTGCCCTCGTGCGAGATGTTCCCCAAGCCGCTGCAACAGCCGCACCCGCCCGTGCACTTCGGGGGCGAGACCCGGGCGGCGTTGCGACGCACCGCCCGCCTCGGCCACGGCTGGCACACGTTCAACCGGTCCCCCGAGGAGCTGGCCGAGGGGCTGACCGCACTGGACGCCGAGCTCCGACGCGCGGGCCGTGCCCGCCAGGAGTTGCGCATCACGGTGTGCCCCTATTTCAAGGCGCTGACGCCCGACGGGGTGGGGAGGTACGCCGACGCCGGGGCCGACGCCGTCGCCGCCCTCTTCTTCGCGTTCACGCCCGACGACGTCGGGAGGGCGTTCGACGACCTCGAGGAGTGTCGTGCCGTCGCCGAGCGCACCGAAGGCTGACCGGGGACGGGGGGGCGCGCGTTGCCGCCGTCGGGCGACGCGAGGCGCGCTGTCTGCTCGGGGCGGAACAGGCCCGCTCCCTCGCGTCACCCGACGGCTCTGGCAGGTTCGACGCTAAGGACATCGCCCAGGTCGGGCATCGGCCGCAGGAATGAACCCCGCCGCCCTGGTTTCATCCTTGGGTAGGAACGCCGACCCCGGTGGCCCCGGTAGGCAGGAAGGGTGCCGACAAGACGACCCGGCCTGGGAGAGACGCCGTGGGCGGCACTACCATGGCCGTCCCGACTGGCAACCGACGATCCGATGAACACCAGCTCACATCAGCTCTCGTCCACGTGGCACTCGCTGCAGCACAGCCGGGGCCGCGCCGGCGGGGAGGGCCGCGGGCGGCAGCTCGAGGGGGCCTGGCCGCTCTGGGAGCGCCTGCGCAGCTTCGACCGCCGCTACGCCACCGCGGTCGACGTCGCACTCGCCGGAGCCCTGTTCCTCGTCTTCACCGGCTGGATCTTCGAGACGGGCGACACGCCGAACGTCTGGTTCGTCGCCGCGCTGACCTTCCCCCTCGTGTTACGCCGGCGGGCGCCGATGGCGGTGTTCCTCGTGATCGCCGGCGTCGCCCTGGTCCAGTGGCTGGTGACCGGGCCCATGCTGGCCGACGCGTCGCTCTTGGTTGCCCTCTACACGGTGGCGGCCGAGTCCGAATGGCTGCACGTCATCGCAGCCTCCGTGCTCCTCGAGGTGGGCATCGTCATGGCCACGGTCCGCTGGACCCCGACGGGCAACCACACCAAGTCGGTCATCTTCCTCAACGGCATGGCCTTCACGGCGCTGCTGGCGGGGGTCGTAGTCCGCGCCCTGCGCAGCCAACTCGATTGGCTCGCCGAACGAGCGGAACGGCTCGAGGTCGAGCGCGACCAGCAGGCGTCGCTGGCCGCGGCGGCCGAACGCGCCCGCATCGCCCGCGAGATGCACGACGTGGTGTCCCACAACATCCAGGTGATCGTCACCCTGGCCGACGCCGCCGAGGCGGCGCAGGCGACCGACCCGGCCCGGGCCGCCGAAGCGGTGCGCGAGGTCTCGAACACGGGCCGCCAGGCGCTCACCGACATGCGCCGCATGCTCGGCGTGCTGCGCGAAGAGCCGCCGACCGCCCTGAACGGGACGACGCGGCGCGCGACACCGGACTCCCCCGTGGGTGACGGCAACCCGTTCTCGCCCCAGCCGGGGCTGGGCGAGCTCGAGCGGCTCGTCGATCGGGTCCGCGGCACCGGGCTGGCCATCTCCCTCCGCCATACCGGGTGCCCCTTCGACCTCACCGGCGCGGCGGAGCTCAGCGTCT
>Ga0306921_10002678_pt1 | contig 17894 bp, 9 predicted proteins | sample sta12Cox44000080_FD_203760 | JGI IMG/M metagenome (GOLD analysis project Ga0306921, IMG submission 203760) | Lab enrichment of tropical soil microbial communities from Luquillo Experimental Forest, Puerto Rico - statoxic.12C.oxic.44.000.080 (v2)... | ecosystem: Environmental > Terrestrial > Soil... | reverse complement strand
CGGAAGATCGAGTTTCACCCTGCGGTCTTTCCAGCGCCGCACGGATCTGTAAAGAGGAAGAAAGCGTTCAATGCTGCGCGTATCAAGCTCGGCTGCCACTCGCTTTTCATGGTTGGAGCAGGTATAAGCCGCAAACCAACGAGGCCCACCATGCAAAGCCTGAACGTCTCTCGACGCAGCCAGAAATGACGAGCATACCGGGGATGCCAAAGTCGTTCTCCAGAGACGGCTTCGCCCCGTCACTTACAGGGCGATTTGTGACCTAACCCTAATAGTATCTGCGGCTTACGGCGGTCAGCTGCCGTAAGAACCGTTCGAAGGCTTCCCTTGCGTTGCGTCCGAGCCTGCGGCGATGGGCGAGGTTGCGCTTCCATTTCTCGCCCCCCACCGAACCCGCGCGCGCAAACTATGGCCAACTTCCTGAACCAACCTCTTGCGTGGATCTTGCGAATCCACCTCATTCCACTGCGCTTTGCCCAGCACAAAAACGACGGAGCCCGCGCAACAGAAGAAGGTTCCGAGGAACATGATCACCAGGCGTGGCGGAAACGATTTCTTTTCCGGAACGCGCGCCGGATCGAGCACCTTGACGCTCGGCGTTTCCTTGGCTTCCTGCACTTTCGCGAGTTCGTACTGCTCGGTCAGGAGTTCGAAGACGGTTTCCTGAACCTTGGCGCGGCGATAGTGGTCGGCGTATTTGGCTCCCAGCAACGGCAAGCTTCGGATCGTGGGGTAAGGTAGACCGCTCGATTGGGCCAATACAGTACCGCCCGCTTGGCTCGCGACCGGGGCCGCAGAATCGGCGCCAGCCGGATCCTTGGCCTCGAACCCGCCGAGCTTTTCAAGTTGGCGGCGGAGTTCGCCGACGCGAGCGTTCAAGGCGCGGACGCGGGAGCTGTTGTCTGTATAGATCTGGCGAAGCCCTTCGAGCTGAGATTGTGCGGCGATCATTTGTCCGGCGATGGAGCCGGCCGCGTCCAGCAGAGCTTTGCCTTCCTGTTGAATGTCGAGCGTGTGGTTCTTGCTCGAGAATTGCGCAAGCTGACTGGTAGCTTCGTCGAGGTCCTGCTTGGCCACCTGGAGCCGATCCTCCAGAAAGACCCGTTCGCGGTGGGCGGCAGTAGTCGAGAGTCCTGCCACCAAAAGGTTTAATTGGTCAACATAAGCGGCCGCCATAGCGGCAGCGCGTTCAGGGCTGTGGTCGGTTACACTGATGGTGATGATTCCGCTTTTTCTGTCCTCGGAGATCGAAGTGTTCTCATCAAGCACTCTTCGCGCATCAACCACCAGCCGCTTGCCATAGATCTTTCGCAAGTCGAACTGCTCGATGAGATGTTCTTCGGAGGTTTGACTCCGTAAGACTCCAATAAACATCGCTCCGGAACTTTTGAGACCAAGCAGGTCGCCGGCCATCATGCCCAACCCGCCACCTTTTGCGGCCAGCGCGGCCATCATCGCCATTCCGGAGGTAGATTGCGGGTCGGGTGGCATCAGCTGCGTGGTGGCCGTGTACGACTTCGGAATCAAAAAAGCCAAGAGTGTCGAAACCAGCAGACCGGCGGCAGCGGCGCGGAAGAAGAAACGCCGGCGATTCCACAGCAGACGCAGCCGCGCCGCTTGCCACTCGCGCGTGTCTTCGAGCAAGGGCTCTACGAACGGAGCCTCGTGCTGAGGCTCGCACGGGGCGGTCTCGGGTTGCGGTTTGGCAGCTGTCTGCATCACGTTCTGTGTCTACTCCGCACTTCCTTCGCGATTACGCGACCATGCTTTTGGCAGCCCAGGTTGAAAACGGAAACCGATAGAGGTCACCACATTCGATCGGCGCGACGGATCAAGGACCGGAATCGCCCATTTTTCGTACTGAACGGAACCGGTGAGCACCACTGTTTTGCCCAGCCAGTATTCGCCGCTTATGCCGCCATCATTCAACGTTCCGCCATGCGGCAGATATTGCGGGTCGACTTTCTGATGGCGATAGGTGAACTCGATCTTGTCGCGCGAATGAAACCAATAGGTGCTCCAGGCTTGTTGTCCTTGGCCAGCCCGTCCGAGCCAGCTGCCGAGAAGAAAGCCCTGGTTGGTGTAGGAACCGTCGGGATACCGGTTATTGACATAAAAGCAGCCGATACAGGTCGCAAAATCGCCGGGCACCGTGGAGCCGCCCTCAGCACGAAAATCCAATTTGGGAATTCCCGGAATGCGCGGCAGGTAGATGCCTCCGCGGTAGGCCGACTTGCGGGGATAAGCCAAAGGCGAGTACTCGTCCTCGTCGAAGGCCTCCCCGTAGAAGAGAACACGATCGCGCAGCTTGGGTAAGCGATAGGTGAAATCGACACCGGAGCGCCGGTCTCCGGGATCTCCCGGTCCCCCTTGTGCCGGTCCGCCGCCGGTAAGGGAATAGCTCTTTGCCAAGGTATGAAACGTGAGCGGCGTCGGGCCGCCCGCAAAGGCCGTGGTCGTCGATACGCTGAACTCAAAATTCCGCGTGGGCTTAAAGCTGAACTTCTGTCCCTGCAGAAATGGCTGCCGGCTGATCGGCTGCCCGAACTGGCCTACGATTCCAGTATCGGTCTGATAGACGAACTGGCGTCCCGAGAATTGCCCGAGAAACCATTCAAAGCGCATCGGTCCCAACCAGCCGAGAATGCTTGGCAGCTTGAAGGGCGACACGCGATTGATGCGAAACATAGTGAGCGGTTCGGCGTTGTCGCTGAACATCATCGGGCCGCCCTGCGCCGGGCTCCACCACAGGCTCTGCTTTCCAAAAGAGAGCTGCCAACCGTGCACATTGAACCCCACATAGGCGTCCAGAAGCCGCAAGCGATCGACGCTGGCGTAAGGGGTTGCGGGAGGAAGGCCTGGAATGTTGTCGACAGAAAAAATAAACTCCCTCGCGCTATCGGGTAGCGCAGGACCTGCTGGTGCGTGCTGGTATTCGGCGCGCACATATCCCACCCAGGGTCCCGAAGCCGTCCACGCGGAAAAGCCAAGTACCGAATTGAATCCTTGCTGATAAGGCCGGCCAAAATCGTTGCTAAGGGTCTGGCCGAAATGATTGCCGTCGGTCAGTGGCCGGCCCGAAATGGCGGTCGTGCGTTGGTAAACCGACTCGATGTGCGCCTGGAACGCCTGTTCCGCCACGTCCTCGTTGAATTCCCTGTCAAGCACTCGATAGAGGCCTGCGGCTTCCGTCCCGCCCTTGCCCTCGCTCAGGACGCGATCGGCCGCCTCGTTCAGGAGGCGTCTGCACTCGTTGCGGGTCCAGGGCTTCATTCCGGCAAAGGCGCTGTCGATGGCCCCCAGCGCAATCAAGCGATCGAGGGCCGGATAGATCCAGCTGTCGAGCGGCACATAGGGCGATCCCATGCGCCCAAGGCTCCTTCCGGGATCGCTGCGGAAGAGACTTGAAATCGGGCGCCACTCGCTGCCCCCGAGTTTCGGATCGTGATGGCGGCTATAGATGTCCTGGGCGATCAGATTTCCGAGCACGCTTGCGACGAAAACGTCGGACGGAAAGTGTTGGCGGGCACGCACGCGCGAAATGTCGACCCAGGAAGCCAGGCCGTAAGCGATCACTTTGCTGAGAAAGCCTGGATATTCGTGGGCAACGACGCCCGCAATCGACCATGCAGCCACGGCGTGTTCGGAAGGGAAGGAAGTGCCGTGCTGGAAAAACCTCCCTGCGCCGTCTCCTTCGAGCGGCCTCTCCCGACCGAAGGAATATTTCATCGCCTCGACGGCGAGGAAGCTATTGAGCGCCGCTTCTCCGGCCAGGAAGCCGGTTTCACGCCAGTGTTCGTCGTGCCGCACACGTCCGAGCAGCCACATCCCGCCGCTGGCGCCCACCAGCGCCGCCAGGCCTATGTTTGAATGCGTCTGGTAATGCCTGAGCGTCGCGGGATCTTGCGACAACCGGCTGCTGAAATCCCGATCGGTAACCAGTAGTCCGGCGGAAATTCCTGCTACCGGCACAAGCCAGTTGGCATCGGAAAAACGCAGCCTCGAAGGGCTAGTCCAGATTTGCTGCTGATCTCGCAAGAGGTCCCTTCCTAGACTCGTCCAGCGGTGCTGCGCTGTCGGAGAAAAATCCTCGAGCGCCCTTTTCTCGCCGTAGAGCGCTTTGCCGGGCTCTTTACGCGCTTTTGGTTCCGTCTCGATCTGCTTCTCCTTGCTCTGGGCCTCGCGTTCCTGGGGAAAAGCTCTCGCCGACAGAGCACTGGCCGCCAATCCCGCGATCAATGTGCACCGCGCGAACAAGATGGCCCGTTTCCTCTTCACACCACGCTCCCCCCCGACTAATGGATATAAGCCACCGCGAGGGCTACCGAGGAGGCGACTTGTGCTGCTTGGAAAATGGTTGCCCAGTTGCGCGTGCCGATCCTTGGCGCTTTCTCAGGCACCACGACCGTGTCACCCGGCCTTAGTGTGCCGTTCAGGGGATTCCCGGCGAAAAATCCGTCCTGGTTTCCTTTGGCGGAGACCACCGAGCCGTCCGCGCGCACAACGAAGACCGCTTTCTTGTCGGCAATTTGCGTCAACCCGCCGGCCTGGCTCAGGTACCACTTCGCACTTCTGCCGTTTTGGTAGCTGACCGCTGTCGGGTGGAAAACCTGCCCGTTGACGAGCACATAACCGGGACGCTTCGGCACGACGAGCACGTCCCCGTCGCGTACGGCCACGTCAGCCGGAGTGTTGCGCCACTCCTTGATATCGGATTCAAGATGCACCACGACTCGCCCTATCGGCGTGTTGGCCTGCAGCTGCGTGAGCGCGGTTTCGGTTTGCGCGATAGCGTTCAACTTCTGATTCTTCTGCTCCGGATCACTCTCGGGCAGCGATTTGAGGTTGGTTTCCTCGACCTTGATTCTTTCGACCAATTGCAGATGCGCCTTCATTTCAAGTTCGCGAACCTCGCGCCGCATCAGCACCGCTCCGTAAGGATAGGCTTGGCCGTTAAATCCTCCCGCCCGCGCCAACACCGAACTCAGCCGCTCGCCGGGCTTGATTCCGTAAGTGCCGGGGTGCTCTACCTCTCCTTTCAGCTGGATCATGGCCCCGATGTCGCTCCACCCTGGATTTTTGCGGATGGTCAGAACATCTCCATCGTTGAGCGCGACCGCCTCCTGAGGCTCGCCGCTGGCCGAAGTGGCGAGCTTTACCTCGACATGGCTTGCGATCCTGTCGCCGTCGGCTGGAGTGTAGTGGGTAAGCTCAGCGGTTTCGCTATCCGCGGTTCTCTTGAGGCCGCCTGCCACACGCAACAAGTCTTCCGGACGCATGTTGGCGGTCAGCGGGTAGCGTCCCGGCTTTGCGACTTCACCCTTGATGTACACGGTCGGAGGATCAACGCGCGAGGCGACCCGGTGCACCAGAATGCGGTCGCGTGGTTCAAGCAGAATGTTGTCGATCGGATTGCCGGCCAGGGCTTCGCCCAAATTGACGCTGATGATCTTCAGGGTTCCGTCGGCTTGCGTCCGGAAAAGCTGCGCCGAGTCCATGGCTGCGTCGGGCGAAGCTCCGCCGGCAAGATGGATCGCGTCGCGCAGATGCGCTTGCCCCGATGTGCCATATTTTCCGGGCCCCCGTACCTCACCTCCGACCCATACGGTCGGCGCGGCTTCGAAATCAAAACGGCTGAAGATTCGCACCGTGTCGAGCGCATGAATCTTGGGCGCGGTTTCCGGCCGGGCAAGCGCCGTAGCCAAGTCGAAACTTTCCACGCTCGGGCGGAAATCCGGAGCGTTCAAGCGAATGATCTCGGCAAAATGGGCCGCCGGCTCGGGAAGCAGATCCTTATAGGACCCGACGAGGTCGGCAAATTTCATTCCCTCCTGGTAGGAATAGCGGCCTGGCCGGAGCACATGCCCCTCAAGGTAGATCGCGCTTTCGTTGTACGGCGCGATCGGGAAGATGTGTATGGCGTCTCCGTCGCGGACCTTGAAGGCGTCAAGTTGTTGCTCGCCGGCCTCGCCGCCTGCCCGAGAGAGATCGAGCGTCAGCATGGTTCTTTTTTCATGCGCTTCGACCCGTTGCACTTCCACATGCCGCAGCGTCGCCGTGGGCAGGACGCCTCCGGCCAGCTCGAGAACTTCGGCCAGCGAACTCTCTCCATGCAACTCATAGATCGCCGGCCGCCTGACCATCCCGTCGACGGTCGCCTGCGCGCCCACCGGGGGTACCAGCAGCGTGTCGCCGTTTTCCAGACGATTCAGATCCGAGCGCACGCCGTGCAGCAGGAGGTCGTAAGCGTCCACTTCTTCGACCAGCTGTTTGCCGCGATAGTGCTTCAGCGCGCGCAGCGATCCGCCTGCTTTTACGCCGCCCGCTGCGAACAAGGCATTGAGCGGAGTCGAGAGCGAACTGATGTCGTAGGCGCCGGGATCCTTCACTTCGCCCACAACGTAGACGCGGACCGTGCGCAATCGCGAGAGCGACACGTCGGCCGAAATATCGCGGTACTCTGCGCGCAGCGTCTGTTGCACCGCTTGCTGCACATCGCCGAGGCTCCTGCCCGCCACCAGCAGAGGTCCGACATCGGGTAAGGACAGACGGCCTTGCCGGTCCACCACGCGAAAGATCCGCTGCGAGACGCCGCCCCAGAGGTTGATTTCGATTCCGTCACCCGGACCGACGACATAGTCCGGCCCCGCCGGCAGGTCCATCGGAATCGCGCGCGGATCGTTCGACTGTCCATCGAAGACATTCAAGCCGAAGCGGGTTGCCGGCCGGTTCGTGGCCGAAGCCTGCGTGTACATGTCATAGAGCGAGGGCACGTTCGCGTAAGGATTCGGAAGACGCACCATTTTCACAGCGGGCGCGTCCGCTTCCGGCCGTCGCCGAAGCGTTCCCGTGAAATTGGGCTGCGGTGTTGAATCCGACTTCCTCGTCGAGGGTTCGACCGGCCGGTCGTCGCTCGCAGCCGAAGCAAAAGGCCGGTTGAGCAACGGCGTTAGACCGAAGTCCGGGTTCAACAGGGGCAGGGAACCAAGCGGAGTGCTTTCATTCCGTCCCGATTCGCCCAGCTCGAGCCCGGTCTGCATCAGCGAAGCGTCGCCGGGTCCGCGCTCCGGTTCCGCAGTTTGCGTGAGCTGCGCGGGCGAGCGCGGCATGAACCGTCGCAAGCTGTCCGGGCTTTCGTCGCCGGGAGCACGCAGTTCGTCGGGCTTGCCGTTTGGCCGCCGCTCGGCGGAGTCTGCTCCGGGCTCGCAGTCAGGTTCACGGCGCGGATCACACAAACTTCCGTCGGTGCGCTCAAGCCCTGGCGCTTGCTGCGCGGCCTCGGGCTTCACTCGCGAGTCCTCCTGCGCTTCGATCTGAACCAGGCGCCTGGCCCTTTCTTTCAGGACAAACTCTTTTTCCTTGGCGGCGTCCGATTCCGGGTTCGCCATGGGGATCAGGTATCCGTAGCGCTGAACGATGCGCGTGGCTACGGAGCGGAATTGGATGTCCAGTTCCAGCCGCTCGAATAGGGCGGCCTCGGTCAGATCCGAGTCCTCTACGACCTGCCCGCTATCGGTCGCCTCTTTGGCAATCCAGCGCTTCAGCTCGACCAGCAGGCCTTCGTCTTTAACCAGCACGGCCTTGATCTGGGCGGCCGATGCCGCTACCCGGCCCTGGTTCTGCTGTCCGAGGTCGGAAGGGTCGGCGGGCCGGCCCGGCCTTGCAGGTTCTTCGCGTACGTTGCGCGGCTTGTCATCGGCTTGCTGGGCCGGGAGGGGAGCTCCCAAAAACAGTAAAAACACAAGGCTTGCCATGTGTTTACCAGCGAGTTGCGAGTGCGCTACCCGTTTCATCGTGACGCTCATCCGACCTCAGTTCTTGGGACCCGCGAAACTCATGCTGCGCAACGTATTCAGGATGCCTTCCTCCGAGGCTTCGATATTGCTAGCGTGGATGTCCAGCGACGCCCAGTAATAGATGACTGATTCCTTCCGCGTGGCCACGGCGATGACCCGCAGATGCGGATGTTCGCGCAGCAGGTCGTCGCAAATCGCAGGCCGCCGGCTCGGGTCATCGAGGGCGATCACCACGAAATTGGGCGCGGTGGTGCTGACCTTGGCGGGAATCTCCGACTCGTCCGTTACTTCGCCGACGATCTCGATGTCCGGCTGGTCGGCAAATGTCGAAAGCATGAGTTCCCGCAACAGCCGAGGTTGATTCGCCACGAGGACACGAATTGCTTTTTGCATAGAACGCTCCGGGCAGCACCAGTATCCTCGTCTGTCCACGGGAGGTAAGATTCAAAAGCCAATCAATGCCGGCTCATGGTGGGCGAAACCTTTTCCGACCCATTGGGCGCACCAACGCCATGCGCCGCAATACCTAAAATGACCCCATGGACATGGATCGAGACGCGTTCAGAAGGGCGCAGAGTCGAACAATTGACAAAATTTGTGCGGTACCGTAACTTCGGGAATAGCTTTTTTAATATACCTTCCTCTTAGTATCTACGGAATTTCCTTGACAGCGAATTCGAAGCGCCCCTATCTTGTCTCTTAAATGGCTGGCGTTTTTATTAACTCCAGCTGGTCGTATCGCATATCAAAATGGAACCGCTAGGCCGCCCAGCTTCTAGCCAGCAAATTCGTGTTTATCTGCTCATGCAGAGCCGCCTGTTGCGGGACGCTCTGGTTCGCCTTATCCGCAAACGGGCGGATCTCCTGGTAGTCGGACAAGGTGCTCCCGCAAATACGCTGTCAGCGGCAGTCCTCGAGTCCCAGTGCGACATCCTGCTTCTCGACTCGCTGCATGCGGCGGCAGAAAGCGCGGAAATGACCGCCTGGGAGCCTCTGGTCGGTGCCGTGAAGACCATACTGATCGGCATGGATGCGGACGAAAAGCAGTTCCTGGCCGCGGTACGCGCAGGAATCATGGGGTACCTGCTTAAAGACGCGTCGACCAGCGACGTAATCGCGGCCTTGCGCACGGTCTCACGCGGAGAAGCAGTCTGTCCCGCAGGGCTCTGCAGCGCGCTTTTCCGTTTTGTGGCCCAGGCTCCCGAACCGTTGCAGCGCAACGCGAAGCCTGACCTCACGCTGCGCCAGCAGCAACTGGTCTCGCTGGTGGCGAAGGGCTTGACCAACAAGGAGATCGCATCGCAGTTGAACCTTTCTGAATTCACGGTTCGCAACCATATCCACCGCATTCTGAAGCAGGTCGACGCAGAAAGCCGGAGCCAGGCGGTGGAGGCCATTCGCTCGCATGGCTACTCGCTTTCTCAATGAACTTGGGTCAGATCGGGCTGCCGATGGGCCCGGCGGCAAGCGTTCACCATGGCATTGTCTCCGCCCGGCGAGTCAAGGCTGAGCCCGGCCTTACTTTTCAAAAGATATTTACATGATGTAGACCGACGTCCATTGACATTGACTTAGGACTGTAATTATCTCTCCGAGCTAGTGCCTCTCGAAAACCAAACAGAATCGCCGAGCGACCTCGGGTCGATTACGCAAGTTCGCGTCTATCTGCTCATTCAGAGCCGCTTGTTGCGGGAAGCTTTGGTCCGGCTTATCCGCAAACGGGCGGACCTCCTGGTAGTCGGGCAAGGTGCTCCTCTTAATACGCGGTCAGCGGCGGTCCTCGAGTCCCAGTGCGACATCCTGCTTCTCGACTCGCTGCATGCGGCGGCAGAAAGCGCCGAAATGACCGCCTGGGAGCCTCTGGTCGGTGCCGTGAAGACCATACTGATCGGTATGGATGCGGACGAAAAGCAGTTCCTGGCCGCGGTACGCGCAGGAATCATGGGGTACCTGCTTAAAGACGCGTCGACCAGCGACGTAATCGCGGCCTTGCGCACGGTCTCACGCGGAGAAGTAGTGTGTCCCGCAGGGCTCTGCAGCGCGCTTTTCCGTTTTGTGGCCCAGACTCCCGAACCGTCGCAGCGCAACGCGAAGCCTGACCTCACGCTGCGCCAGCAGCAACTGGTCTCGCTGGTGGCGAAGGGCTTGACCAACAAGGAGATCGCATCGCAGTTGAACCTTTCTGAATTCACGGTTCGCAACCATATCCACCGCATTCTGAAGCAGGTAGACGCGGAAAGCCGGAGCCAGGCGGTGGAGGCCATTCGCTCGCATGGTTACTCGCTTTCCGCTCATTGAATCAATAGCTGGGTAGCGGTTCTCGCCGGGCAGGTTACTTTGCAGCCGTGGATGCAGGGCATGCGCCCGTGTACACGCAAGGCTCGCCCAGACTTCCCTTGGGCGGCAGATGGCGGATGTAGACAACGAGCGACCACATCTCCTGTTCGTTCAGAATTCCGCGTGATGCCGGCATCCCGGAGGGCCACAGGCCATTTTCGATAATCCAGTGGAGTTGACCGTCGCTATACGCTTGGACCTGCGCCGAGGCAAGTGAAGGGATCGGCGGCGATACCATTTGAAAAAACGGGACGCCCGTGCCCTGACCATCGAAACCGTGGCAGGCAAAACAGTAGTGAGAAAAGTTTTCGCGGCCCTCCGCAATATTCTCTGCGGCGGCCGTAAGGGGGTTTGCCGCGGACTTTCCGCGAGCCAGAATCCTGTGCTTTGCGATTTCGGCCATCCACGTTTCCCATTTGCCGGCCACTCGCACTTGTCCGCCCCGCAAGACGAGGCAAATCAAAATCAGCGCAACCGCAGAGAGCGCGCCCAGAGAAAAAGCCGCCAGGGTCCTGAACATACCGGCCCGGTTCAGTCCACCACGTTGATGAGCAGGGTCATGGAGCCATGGCCCTTTCCGCAAAAATAGGCGCACTTGCCGGTAAACTGGCCGGTTTGCGAGGGTGTCATGGTGATTTCGGTATCCCGGCCTTTGCGAATTTCCGCCGCGATGCCCAATTCGGGAATCTTCAAGCCGTGGGTCACATCAGCGCTATGAAAGACCAGTGTTACCGGTTGCCCGCGTTTCAACGTGATCTCCGCCGGGCTATAGGTGAAACGGCTGGCGACTATGTCGATTTTCCCCTGCCCGTCGGCGCAAACCGGGGATCCGGCGCACAGAAGCCATGCGATTGCGGTGAGTACGTTTTTCATGCGGACATCTCCGAACGGCCTTTCCTATGGAGCGAGATACTCCAGAATCAGCTTCTCGTCTTCCGCACTGAGCATCGCGCGCACTCGCATCTGCCGCAGAACCGCGCGCGCCTCGCGCGGAGAAATGGCCTCGGGAGCTTGGTGGCATCGCCCGCAGTTGGTGCGGAATCGTCTCTCACCTTCCGAAGCGTTCGATGGGGCCCGCTTGGTCTGCGCTTTCGGGCTTAGCGCGAAGGGAGAAAAGACCAGCAGGCAGAGAACAGCCGCCAGCGCTGTGCGGAGCCGACTCACTTGGCTCCTCCCGGCCACAGGGGAAACAAGAAACGGTAGGTAATCCCAAACTCCCAGACGTTGCTGTCGGTGGTATTCGAAAAATACTGCCGCGCGTAGCTTCCGTTCAGCCGAATTTCGTGCGGCAGGTAGTAGTTCAGTCCGAACTCCGGCCTCTGCAGGTTGCCTGCGGGCAAGGCATCGTCGGGGACCGGCTTCGAGCGGAAGAATTGCTGCATGCGAACGACCGGTTCCAGCCGGCCCAGCCCCGAATCGCTTCCGGTAAGATGCGAAAGGCGATAGCTTGCCTGGATCCAATAACCGTGCCCGCTATCGGAATGCGCCCACTCGCCCTTGATTTCGACCGGAGCCGCGTGGGGAGCCCACGACAGGTCGACTCCCGTCGAGTTCTCTCCTCCGTCTTCAAGCGTCCGCCGGTAGGAAGCGCCAAGCTCGAAGCGCGTGCCCGGCAGAAAAATTCCGATCCGTCCGCCCGTTCCGCGCTGTGATTCGAATTTCTCCACCGTACTCAAAGTCGAAAAATACGCCGCATAGTTCAGCTGGAATCCTGTGCTTGCCAGTAGTAGTCCGCGCAGCATGAATCCGTCGCTGTAGCCGCGGCCCGTTCCAATGGCCGCGATGACCGGCGGATCCTGAAATTTGTCGATCCAGATGGCGCTGAGGCGCTCGTTGAATATTCCGAACGGGGTCAGAAAGCGGCCTGCGCTGATGGTCACATGCGAATTCGCAAGATAGTCGACCTGCAGGTATTCGAGCGTGCCGAAGAACTCTCCCTGGTACGGTCCGCTGGTCCCGTTTTCGCGGGAAATGAATTCGCGCAGGTCGGCGCGCGACTCAATGAGCCACTTTTTGCCCAACGGAACGGTAAGCACCGGCGCAAGTACCGGTTGATAGTATTGCGCCCCCGCCGCCGATGCACCGAAAAACCCTGCGCCCCCCGAGAGAATAGGGACAGTCTCCTGCGCCTGCGCGCTCGCCGAGCAGCCAACCAGGAACATCACAACCATAGACCATCGGAACTTCATCAGGCGCTTCCTAGGCGCGAAGGCATGCAACGCGATCTGGGCCTGGCAGCGCTGGGAATTGTTTCGCCGACCCTACTCAAAGCTAGTTCTCGCGACCCGCGAAGTCGTCACCGCAACGTCACGAGCGTGTCACTTCTTGCGGACGCCGTGGAGACTCCTGCGAAGTGAAAGTTTTTTCGAGAAACTAGCCGTACCACGGCGCGTAACAGCGGATTTGCAAATCGCTAACACGCCGGTGACAACCTCTTCTCCCGCCTCGCTTACCGTCGTGGCTTTCCTACTTCCTTTTCAGGGAAAACCATGATCCGTGCCTTTCTGCCGGGGTTCGGTAAGCACAACATCCGGATGGCGGGTGCGATCGAGCGCCTTTCTGAAGGCCTCTTTAAACGCGCCGCTGATTTCATGAAGTTGACTTGCGTTGCAGTAGCGCTGGCGGCTTTGCCTCCAGATACTGTCCGCGCGCAAACCCCCGGGACCGGTGCGATTTCGGGCGTGGTTCTCGACCCTTCGGGAGCCGCGGTCGGCAACGCGGTAGTTACGGTCGCGGATCAAGAAATTCGCATCGAGCGCAGCGTCGCCACCGCGGCGGACGGCTCGTTTCGTTTGAGCCTTCTGCCCCTTGGCGCCTATTCGATCACGGTCAACGCGACCGGGTTCGCGCAGGAAGATGTTCCGGCGGTCGCCGTCCTGGCGAGCGAGACCACCACAGTCGCTCTAAGGCTCAAATTGGGAAGCGGCAAAACCGTGATCGAAGTCTCGGAAGCCGTCGATCTTGCGCAAACCCAGAGTGCGACGCTGGGGCGTGCTCTCGATGACAAAAAGATCGTTGCTCTCCCGCTCGCCAACCGCAACTTTTCTCAGATTCTCGCGCTCTCTCCCGGCGTCGTGGTCGGCATCCCGAACGCAGCGGCTTTCGGCAAGAACACCCAGAACGTAAGCGTTAACGGCGCCAAGACCACCTCCAACAATTTCCAGTTCGACGGCATCGACGCCAACAACCTTTCTGAAAATTCTGCCTCGGGATTCGCTCCCGAGCCGGGCATCGCCATCCCCGCTCCGGACACCATCGCCGAATTCAAAGTGCAAACCGCGATGTACGACGCCGGCTACGGGCGCAGCGCCGGCGCGAACGTGGACGTGGTAACCAAGTCCGGCTCAAACCGGCTCCACGGCGAGCTATGGGAGTTTTTCCGCAACGACGCGCTGAACGCCAACGACTTTTTCTTGAACCAGAGCGCCCAGCCGCGACCCGTGCTACGGCAAAATCAGTTTGGCGGCACCATCGGCGGCCCGATTCGCCACGACAAAACCTTCTTCTTCGGTTCTTACCAGGGCAGCCTACAAACCAACGGACAGGCTCCCGGCGCGCTGGCCAGTGCTTTTCTGCCTCCCCTCACCGATGACCGCTCCGCGGCCGCCCTGGGGCAGATCTTTGCCGGTCAAACTGGCGCTTTTGGCGGCGTTGCGGTTGCGCCCGACGGCTCCAACATCAATCCGGTTGCCCTGGCTCTGCTGAACTTCAAGCTGCCCGACGGCACCTACGCGGTCCCTACTCCGCAGACTATTCTTCCTGGCGGGGTCGGCGAATCCATCTACTCAATTCCCGGCAAGTACCGCGAAGACCAGTTCTCGGTAAACCTCGACCACAATTTTTCGCCAGCCGATCGTCTCGCTGGACGCTACTTCTTCTCACAAGACTCCACCAACCAACCCTTCACCCCGTTTGCCGCCACCGTCCCCGGCTGGGGGACCACATTCAACGCACACAACGGCATTTTCGTGCTTTCTCTAGCCCACACCTTTAGCTCGAATTTGACGAATCTGGCGCGCTTCGGCTACACGCGTTTCAACGGCTTGCAGACCGGAGCCAACGCCGTGCCGGCCGATGCTATCGGCATGGCCACGCCCACCGGCCTGCCGACGCTTCCCGGTATCCAGATCCAGGGGTTATTCACGATCGGCTCTTTCGGCGAGCCATTCTACTTTCAGAACACCAATACCTTTGTATGGCAAGACACGGTGTCACTCACGCACGGCCGCCACAGTTTCCGCATGGGCGGCGAAGCCAAGCGCCATCAGCTCATTCTCCATGCGCCCTTCGTCACCTCCGGTTTCTTGCTCCTGCAGAGCTTTCCCGACTTTCTCCTCGGGCAAAGCGCGGCAGAAAACGGCAGCAGCTTCAGCAACCTGTTTCAAAGCACCGGAGCCTCGGGAAATTTCCGCAAGGACCAGCGCTACACGGATTGGGCGGGGTTTTTCCAGGACGATATTCGCATCTCCCCGCGGCTGACACTCAATGCCGGCCTGCGCTATGAATACTTCGGCCCGCCCACCGAGATACACGGCTATTTGTCGAACTTCGATCCCTCGTTGGCCGATCCCGTGGCGCCGCCCACCGGCACCTTTTCCGGCTTTGTGGTTCCGGCAAACCTGAAGGTACCGATACCCGACGGCGTCACCCGCTCTCCCCGCTCGACTTTCTGGAATCCCGACTACAAGGATTTCAGCCCGCGCCTAGGCTTCGCCTGGCGACTGCCCACCGCCCGCACGCTGGTCCTCCGCGGCGGCTACGGCATCTACTATGAACGCCTCTCCGGCGAACTGGTGCTGCTCGACGTCGGGCAGCAGCCGTTCTCGCTCACGCAGGCCCTTTTGGGCTCGCTGAACGCCGCCGCCACCCTGCAGCAGCCCTTCGTGCCGCCTCTGCCTCCGACTTCGGCATTCCCGATTTTCATTCCCCGCACTCCGGATAGCGCGCTGGCCCAGGGCGCTATCGCACAGAATATTCGGAGCCCGTACACCCAGCAGTACAATCTCGGCCTGCAATTCGAATTTGCCCGTGATTTCTTGTGGGAAGCGGCCTTCGTAGGTTCAAAGACCACGCACCTTGCCGGTTGTGTCCAATTCAACCAGGCTAGAATCGCCACGCCGGAAAATCCCGTCAACGGGGAGACCGAAACCAACAACGAGAACATTGCAGCTCGCCTGCCCTTTCAGGGAGTCGCCGGAGGCTCCTACATTTGCCAAACCTCGTTCGACGCCAATTACAACTCGCTGCAGACGAGCCTAACCAAGCGCACCAGCCACGGCCTGGAGTTCCTTGTGAGCTACACCTTCGCCAAGGTTCTCGACTACACCAGCGGAACGGGCGCTATCGATTCGCTCGATCTCAGTTTTCTCGGCAACGACCAGACCGATCCGCGCAGCTCGCGCGGCCCATCCGACTTCGATCGCAAGCACCGTTTCGTCGCCAGCTTCACCTATCGGCCACCCACTTGGAGGTCCGCACCGCGCGCTGTGCGGCAAATTCTTTCGGACTGGCAATTGTCCGGGGTCACAGTCTTGCAATCCGGTTTGCCGGTCACCGTCACTGACAGCCTGGCCGGCTCGGTTTTCGGCAACCTCGTCGGATTTTCCCGCGCCGAGTGCACCGGCCTAAATCCCGCCGCCTCGGGTTCGCTGACGTCGCGCCTCTCCGGCTATTTCAATCCTGCCGCCTTCACCAGTCCGCCAGCCATCGGCGATGGCACCGGTTTCGGCAACTGCGGCGTGGGCGTTCTACGAGGCCCCGACCAGCGCAATCTGGACCTCGGCGTCCTGCGCACCTTCCCGCTCGCCGAAACCACCAGCCTTGATTTCCGCGCCGAGTTTTTCAATTTCACCAATACCCCGAAATTCGGTCAACCCTTCAACGATTTCTCCGCCGGCCCCGGTCCCCCGTTCGGTGTGATCTCCTCCACGGTCGGCAATCCGCGGATCATCCAATTTGCCCTGAAGCTGCATTTTTGAAGACAGATGAACTTTCCATTTCCCAGATTCATGTTGGCGTGCGGCTGAAGGAACGAGCGTGCCAAAGATTCCGCCATTTCTCTCTGCCGCGGTTCGCTTCGAAAATCCCGACCTCAGGGAACTGCGCACCGTCTCTCCAGCCGAATGGAAACGGGTCTTGTCCAACTGGCATGCCGTCAGGATGCTGCTTTTGGCCGATCACAACCGTTTTGACGAGTTTCCCGACTGGGTCCGCGCTCGACTTGATTCTTATCTTAGAGATTCCCTAGAACGCTTCGAACGGATCCGGAGTGCGTATGCGCGCATGGCCTCGTTGTTCGACCAGGCCGGCGCCGATCATGTCCTGATCAAAGGCATCTCGCTTTTCCCGGGATACGCAGAGCATCCCCGCGTCCGTCCGCAGGGCGACATCGACCTGTACTGTCCGCCCGAGTCCCTCGCCCGGGCGCGCGAGGTGCTGCTGTCAGAGGGCTTCCGGCAGAAGCGCGAGCACGAATTGGTCATCGCCGACCATCTCTGCACCTTCGTCCCTCCGACCGACTGGAAACCGAGCGAACGGCTGTGCGATCCCGACATGCCCATCTGCTACGAGATTCACTTCTGCTGGTGGAACGAAAAGAGCACGCAGCTGGCTGCGCCAGGCGCGGGGGATTTCTGGGCTCGCCGCACGACCCGCACGCTCGACGGGTTTTCGTTTCCGGGACTCCATCCGGTGGACAATCTGGGTTACACCGCGCTCAATATCGTTCGCGACCTGCTGCTTTCCCAAGCCAGTGCCGATCAGGTTTACGGTCTCGCGCGCTTCCTTCACATGCAGTCGGGCAACCAGGAATTCTGGAGAAGCTGGTACGACCTGCACCACCACTCGCTGCGGCAACTCCAGGCCATTTCTCTGCGCATGGCGCGCGACTCATTCCATTGCAAACTACCCGAGGAAGTTCACGAAGAAGTGAATCGCCTTCCGCAAAAAGTCCAGGATTGGTTTGATGTCCTGGCCAAATCCGGGCTGAACCTCGACTTCGCGCACACCAAAGACGGCGTCTGGCTCCATCTGGCACTGGTTTCTGGTCTGCGGCAAAAATCACACCTGCTGGCCTATAGCTGGCTCTCTCGCCCGCGCGGTTTTTCCTCCTTCTCGCCAGAAACTCACGGTCAGCCCGCTGCAGAGCTCGCTTCCCGCCAAAGCCTCGCGCCCCGCGCTCTAGCTCTCGCCCAACAAACCCTGCAGTTCACCGGTTGGTTCGTTTCCCGTGCGGCCCTTCGCCTTTCCCGTCTGCCCTCGTTTCTTTATAGCGGCGCGCGCTACCAACTCTCCTCGACCGGCCTCTCTCGCCCCTTCTGGACCTTCTTCGCCGCCTCCTTCTTCTTCGATCTCGGTTTATTCATCTTCTTCTTTCTCTACAATCTCTTCCTCTTCGACCGCGGCTTCGATGAAAAGTTCCTGGGTGCCATGGCCAGCGCCATGAGCATCGGCAGCATCGCCTGCACGCTTCCGGCTGGACTCCTGATCGACCGTTTGGGCCTCCGCAAATCGCTCATGGTCTGTTTCACCGCCGTTCCCCTGGTAGCTGCCGCGCGCGCCTTCTTTCTTTCGCAAAGCGTTCTGCTCGCTCTCGCATTTTTAGGCGGTTTCGTTACCACGCTTTGGGCGGTCATGCTATCTCCCGCCGTCACGCAGCTCACTACCGAACGGAACCGCTCCCTCGCTTTCAGCATCGACTGCGCCGCCGGCATTGGCATCGGCATCGGCGCGAACCTGATCGCCAGCCGCATCCCCGGCTGG
>Ga0306921_10002675_pt1 | contig 17897 bp, 16 predicted proteins | sample sta12Cox44000080_FD_203760 | JGI IMG/M metagenome (GOLD analysis project Ga0306921, IMG submission 203760) | Lab enrichment of tropical soil microbial communities from Luquillo Experimental Forest, Puerto Rico - statoxic.12C.oxic.44.000.080 (v2)... | ecosystem: Environmental > Terrestrial >... | reverse complement strand
AGCTGACACCGTGGCCCGCGGACCTGTTGAAGCATTGGGATCAACTGAATCCTGACGAAAAGAAAATGTTCCTGCGGCAAGTGGACGTTTTCGCGGCATACGTGGCCTATACGGACAACGAAATCGGGCGAGTGATTCAGGAAGTCGAAGACGAGGGCAAACTCGACAATACCCTGATCATTTACATCGAAGGCGACAACGGGACGAGTTCGGAGGGAACGTTGTTGGGGACGCCGAACGAAGTGGCGATGTTCAACCAGGTGCAAGTGCCGGTGGAAGCACAGTTGAAGTACTTCTACGACGCATGGGGTTCGGCGGCCACTTATCCGCATATGGCAGTGCCATGGGCTTGGGCGTTCGATACACCGTTCTCGTGGACGAAGCAGATCGCGTCGCACTTTGGCGGAATACGTCAGGGAATGGCGATTTCATGGCCAGGACATATTGATGATCCCGGAGGGATACGGAACCAGTTCCAGCACATCATCGACGTGGTGCCGACGATTCTGGAAGCGGCGCAAATTCAGCAGCCCGACTATGTGGACGGGATCAAGCAGAAGCCGATCGAGGGCGTGAGCATGATGTACACCTTCAAGAAAGCCAATGCGAACGCACCTTCGACCCACCGTACGCAGTATTTCGAAATGATGGGCGACCACGCGCTGTATCACGACGGCTGGATTGCGAGCACAAAGGTGATGCGTCCACCGTGGGATACCGCGGTGTTCATCAAAGAAAGTCCGGCGGATTATCCGTTTGAGCTGTATGACACGACGAAGGACTGGACGCAATTCGACAACGTAGCGGACAAATACCCAGACAAATTGAAAGAACTGCAGAAGATGTTCTGGGAAGAAGCGGAGAAATACCAGGTGCTGCCGCTGGACAACACGGTGGTGCAGCGCCTGCTGACGCCGAAACCAAGCCTGAGCGCGGGACGCACAGTGTTCACGTACAAGGGCGTAGTGACGGGGACGCCGAACGGCGACGCGCCGAGCCTGCTGAACTCCTCGTACAACTTCAAGGCCGAAGTGGACATTCCCGACGGCGGCGGAGATGGGATGCTGGTGACGCAAGGCGGACGCTTCGGTGGATACGGCTTCTACGTAATGAAAGGGAAGCCGGTGTTCGTTTGGAACCTGGTGGACTTGAAGCGGGTTCGATGGGAAGGCGCGGATGTGATTCCGGCCGGCAAACACACCCTGGAATTCGACTTCAAATACGAAGGACTCGGCATGGGAACACTGATGTTTGGAAGCCCAAGCGGTATCGGACGCGGCGGCAGCGGAGCGTTGAAGGTGGATGGAAAGACGGTGGCGACGCAATCGATGGAACACACCATTCCGTTCATTCTGCAATGGGACGAGAACTTCGACATCGGCGCGGATACCGGAACGCCGGTGGATGAGGAATATCAACCGCCGTTCCCGTTCAACGGGAAGATCGACAAGCTGACGCTCACCATCGAGCGGCCACAGTTAACGCCGGCTGATATCGAGAAGCTGAAGGAAGCGCAACGGAACAACAGAGTGAGTGAATAGCCAACGTAGAGCCGATGCTGCTGGGCGGCAACCGTCAAGTCCGCCCAGTGGGCTCCACGGAATCTTGATCACGGATTTACGACGGAGGAGTTATGAGGACGCATACTCTCAGGATCGTTTGTTTTGTCCTTCTTGCCGGAACATTAATCCCTTTGGTCAGCTGCAACAAAGTGGAAGAAAAGGCCAAGGAAGAAGTCGCCTACGTTGTCGGCATGGAGGAATACGTCTACGGCTACCCGCTGGTTATGATGGATGTCACCCGGGAAGTGACCACGGCCACGCCCAAGGCAGGCGAGTACAGCGCCCCGATGAACCAGTTTGCCCGCATCCGCACCTATGTAAGCCCAGATTTCAAGAATGTGGTTCGGATTAGCGTCAATTCGCTGTGGTCTTTCGGCTTCATCGATCTCGATACTGAGCCGATGATTGTCTCGCTGCCGGAGATGGATGGCCGCTACATTGTTATGCAGGCCGTCAACATGTGGACCGACGACTTCGGCACCGCAGGCACCCGTACCAACGGCGGCAAGGCCGCCAATTATCTCATTGTCGGCCCGAAGTGGAACGGCCCAGCACCCAAGGACGTCGATCAAGTTTGGAAATGCTCTACTCGCTATGCCTGGGTGCTCGTCCAGATGGCTGCGGCCAGTCCCGCCGACTTCCCCGCCGTTCATGTGAAGCAGGATCAACTGAAAATCACGCCCCTCAGTTCTTGGGGTAAGCCCTACACTCCGCCCTCGAACCTCCCAGTAAACCCGAATGTAGACCTCACCGCGACTCCCTTCGATCAGGTTCGCCTGATGACCGGTGCTACCTTCTTCGCGCGCCTCGCAAGAATTCTACCCGACAACCCGCCGTACCCTAGTGACGACAAAATGATGGAGCGGTTGAAGAAGCTCGGCGTCGAGGCCGGTAAGCCTTTCGATGCCTCCAAACTCGATCCTGGCATTCTGAAGGGTATCAACGAAGCTCCCGCCGAAGTGAACCTCAAATTTGTCACCGGACCCTACGGAATGAACGCCGCGAATGGCTGGATCAACATGCTTAATCTCGGCAACTACGGCACCGACTATTCGACGCGCGCCTTTATCGCCAACGTCGGCCTCGGCGCACTACCCAAGGAAGACGCCGTGTATCCTAGCGCCTTTGTCGATTCCACCGGCACGGCTCTCGACGGTGACCACAAATACATCATGCATTTCGCGAAAGACCAACTGCCGCCTTCCCATGTCAGCGTTTGGTCCATTTCTCCCTATCGCGACAACTTCTATGTGCGCAATTCCCTGAACCGCTACGGAGTGCTGTCCTCCATGCCCCTCCAATACAATCCCGACGGTTCTCTCGACGTCTTTCTGCAAAAAGATTCTCCCGGCAAGGACAAGGAATCGAATTGGCAGCCGATTCCGCCCTCGGGTTCCTACAACGTCACCGTTCGCGTCTACCAGCCCAAGCAGTCACTTCTCGACGGCAGCTACAAGCTGCCGCCCATCACCAAGGTCGACTGAGTGCGATCCAGGTCGCATGAAAGAGTTCTGACGGAGGAGCTATGAAAAAACATTCGAATCTGCCCAGCTTCTCGAAAGCCTTGGCGCCTCTCGTTTTTCTCATGGCGGCTTTGCTATCACTGACGAGTTGCAACAAGGTCGAAGAGAAAGCTAAAGAGGGCGTCGCCTACGTCGTCGGCATGGAAGAGTACGTCTACGGCTTCCCTCTGGTCATCATGGATGCGACCCGGCAAGTCATCACCGCCGTTCCAAAGGCCGGCGAATACTACGCTCCTATCAACCAACTCCTCAAGATGAGGTCCTACGTGAACCCGGATTACAAGGTCGTCGTGCGCATCAGCCGAAACAGTCTATGGTCCGGAGGCGTGATGGATGTCGGCACGGAACCGATGATCGTTTCTATTCCAGACTGCAAAGACGTTCCCTTGGCCGTGCGCTGGCTGAATCACTGGACCGATGTATTTGCCACCGCGGGCAGCCGCACAGGGGCAGACTACGCTGGGAATTACCTGGTGGCCGGTCCGGGTTGGAACGGGACGCCGCCCGCGGACGTGAAGAAGGTTCTGCAATCTTCGACGCGCTACGCCTGGGTCTTATTTGAAATGGCGGCCAATGGCCCGCAGGATTTTCCCAAGATCCACGCATTGCAGGATCAACTGAAAATCACTCCGCTCAGCGCCTGGGGCAAGCCCTATAATCCTCCGTCCAGTGTGCCTATCGATCCCACTGTCGACAGAACCGCAACACCCTACGATCAAGTCCGTCTCATGACCGGCGAAATGTTCTTCTCGAAACTCGCGATGCTGCTCAAGGACAACCCGCCGTACCCTGCCGATGCAACCATGATCGAGCGGCTCAAGCGGATCGGGGTCGAGGCCGGCAAGCCCTTCGACCCAAGCAAACTCGATCCCGCAATTCGCAAAGGCATCAACGAAGCGCCCGCGGAAGTCTGGAAGAAATTTGCGACTGGCCCGCTCGAGATGAATGCCCCCAATGGCTGGATCAACACACTAAACATCGCCAGGTTCGGCACCGACTATCAGACGCGCGCTTTCATCGCCTATTTCGGCCTCCTGGCGGGAGTGAAGGAAGACATAATTTATCCGTCGGCTTTGGTCGACGGCAATGGCTGGGCCCTCGACGGCGGCCACAAATACCTCATGCATTTCGACAAGGCGGATCTGGGCTCCTCGCAGAACGGCGTTTGGTCGGTGTCCCAATACCGCGAGAACTTCTACGTCCACAATCCGCTGGAACGCTATCAGATTGGCTCCGGCATGCCAGTGAAATACAATTCGGACGGCTCCCTCGATGTGTACATCCAGGCGAATTCACCAGGTCCTGACAAAGAAGCGAACTGGCTGCCCGTTCCGCCGAGCGGCATGTTCAATCTCACCATTCGCATCTACAACCCCAAACCCGAAACCTTCAACCCGGACTACAAGTTCCCGCCCGTCCAGAGAGTCGAGTGACTACGTTTCGGCTCTATTCGCGTTCGCGGTGGGAACAGAGACCGTCACTCTCCCACTGCCAAGCGGTTGGCCCGATGAAATTGAGCGCTTCGGACTCGCAGCTTCAGATTTACAAAAGGAGGATCAAATGAAAGACAAAACCAAACTCTTTGACATCGTTCTGATCGCCATCATCGTACTCGCGGTGCTTTTCGTCTTCCGTGTCGCGTCACCGCACTCTTTGGCCGCTTCCTCTCCGCCAGCCGCAGCCAGTGGACCTGATCCCCAGCAGTACCCGGTCATGGATGCCATTGCCAACAAAATCGTCCAAAAGTATCAGTCCTCGACTTGCGAACAGTTGTGGCAAGAAAAAGCCCAGGCCAAGAACAAGCCCAAGTCCACCCAGGAACAGGAGGCCATCGGCATCCTCCGTAACGACGCTCAAATGCGCGCGGCATTCATCAACAAAATCGCAGCGCCAATTGCCAACAAGATGTTCGAATGCGGAATGATTCCATAGTTTCTGTCGGAGCGACTTCAAAAGACTGTGAGGTGTATCATGCGTCGAGATAGATTCCTTCTCCTGATCGCATCGGTTGTTACGACAGGCGTCTTAGTCTCGCCTCTTGCCTTGCGTGCACAGACGGCGCCGACTTCTCCGCCTACACAAAAGCAAGCTCCAACATCTGCCACCAAGACGAAAGCGGTATCACACAAGACCGCTCCGGCACCTCCTCTCGAGCTCGAGCCCAAGGCCATTGAAATCCTGAGGGCCACCAGCAACAAACTGGCCACAGCTCAAACGCTGTCCTTCACGGCGATCGAAACATTTGAAAGTCTCAGCCGTCAAGGTGTGCCCCTCGTTTACGGAAATAAATTCGAAACGGTCTTGCAGCGGCCCAATAAACTTCGCGTACTTCTGGAAGGTGATGGCCCAGCTTCAGAGTTCTATTACGACGGCAAAATCGTGATGGCTTACGCGCCGGCGGAAAATCTTGTCGCCGTTGCCGACGCCCCCTCCACGATTGATAAGACCCTGGAAGCGGTTTTCCATTCCGCGGGGATCTACTTTCCTTTTACCGACATAATCGTCACCGATCCGTACGGTGACATGGCTCCCGGTTTGAAGCATGCCTACTACGTCGGCCAATCCCAAATCGTCGCAGGCATAACCACGGACATCGTGGCCTTTGCCGGCGACGGAATCTTTGCCGAGATGTGGGTCGGCGCGGAAGACAAATTGCCTCGTATAATCCACGCGATCTATCTCGACGACCCCGATCACCTGCGTCACAACCTGATGCTTTCCGATTGGAAGCTGGACTCTACGGTTTCCGATGATTTTTTTACAACCTCCCGTGCCTCGACCGCAAAACGAATAGAGTTCGCACATCCCCATCCGGAAACAGGCCCCGGAGCGAAACCGCCAACAAAGACTCCAGCGCCGACAAAACCTCCGGCGCCAGCAAAAACCAATCCATCACAACCACAGCAGTAATGACAAGGAGATTGAACACACCATGGGAAAAATAATTGTTGGGCTTTCGGCTTTACTGTTCACGATGTTCACTTGCAGTTCGGCCTCAGCATACGGGCACGCGAACGCCTGGGGTGGCGGCTATACTACCCACTCCGGGGATACCACCACGCGTACCAACGCGTATGGCGGTACCGCGACCCACACCGCAGGGCAAGGGACTTCGGCTACCAATGCCTACGGCGGGTCGGCCTATCACGCTGAAGGTTCTGGAACGACCACCGCCCACAATGCCTACGGCGACACGGCAACTCATACCGCCGGGCAGGGTACTTCAGCCACCAATGCCTACGGCGGGTCGGCCTACCACGCGGAAGGTTCTGGAACGACTACCGCGACCAATGCCTATGGCGAAAGCGCCACGCACTATGCGGGCTACGGTACCACGACATCTTCCGGCTACCACTACGGTTACCCAACGACCGCTTACTACGGGTATCATCCGCCGACCACGGTCGCTGTCTATGGATCGTCTTGCTACAACTGCAGCAGTGCCTGGGGGGCTGCAGGCGCAGCAATGGCGGGGGCAGTGGTTGGTGCGACTGTCGCGACTGCGGTTACCTCATCGAACGCTGCGGCCGCATCGAATAACGCCTACGCTCAGGGTTACAACGCGGGTGCAACCAACGCCAACATCGCCAATGCTAACGCGGCCGCTGCAAACGCTAACGCCGCCGCTGCTAATGCGAACAGCGCTGCTGCTAATGCCAACGCCGCCGCGAACTACACCGTGGGCCAGATGACTGCCGTTCTTCCCGCTGGCTGTGTCACTCCCAACGTAAACGGAAAGACCTACTACTTGTGTGGCAACACATGGTTTAGTGCCGCCTACGGTGCAAATGGCGTTTATTACACGGTCGTTCCTACGCCTTGAGGGCGCTTCTACACGTCGGCCTTCATTCGATAAAGGCCGTTAGGTACGAAGTTCGCTGCGCAGCTCGAACATCGTGGAGGTCCAGCTGAATTGAATTCCAAGGTCACGAATTAAAGAAAATTAAGGAATAGGAGTACCTCATGTCACAAGGATCAGCACCCGTTGTAAAAGCAACACCAAGAACCGCCATCCAGTACGTGCTCAGTCGCCTGAAAAACCTCGGAATTACGGACGTCTTCGGGGTTCCCGGAGACTACGCCTTTCCGATCAACGACGCGATCTGCGGGGACAAGGAAATGCGCTTCATCGGCTCGTGCAACGAGGTCAACGCGGCCTATTCGGCCGACGGCTACGCCCGCGTCAAAGGGCTAGGAGCGATCAACCCGACCTATGGTCCCGGCGAACTTAACGCGATTGGCGGTATCGCCGGAGCCTACGCCGAACATGTGCCGATCTTCCACCTGACTGCCTTACCGAGCCGGGAGTTGCAACGGACCGGGCGTTCGTGCACCACACCCTCGGCGATGGCAGGTTCGATCTCTTTTATGAGATGACGGCCCCAGCGGTGTGTGCGCGCACCATCGTCACACCGGAGAATTGCGTTGCTGAAACCGAGCGGCTCATCGCCGCCGCGCTCTATCATCGGCGTCCGGTTTACATGGCGTTTCCAATGGACGTGGCGAACCAGCCGGTGGTCGCCAGTGGCAACCCCCTGACCGCGCCGCAGAGTGACCCTACCTCGCTCGAGAGCGCCGTAAACGCGATCGTGGACGCCGTGACGCGCGCTAAAACCGCCTGCGTCCTGCCGGGGATTCTCGTCGCCCGCGCCGGTTTGAGGCGCGAAGCGACGGCGCTTATTGACGCCTCCGGCCTTCCCTTCGCCACGATGATCATGGACAAGACCACACTCGACGAGGGGCACCCGAACTACATCGGCATGTACGACGGCCGCCTTATGGAAGAGAACGTGCGCGCCTTCGTTGAAGGCGCCGACTGCGTCCTCGGCCTCGGCGCGCTCTGGACCGACTTCAGCAGCGGGGCCTTCACGGCGAGGTTAGATCGGTCGAAGACCATCAACGTGATGCATCATTCGACGCGCGTCGGCAACGTCTTCTTCGAGGACGTTGAAATGAAGGATGTGCTGGTGGCGTTGGCCGCGCGGCTGCCGAAGCGCGCCGACGTCAAGGTGCCGAAGCCGTCCGACCTGGGCGTCCCGTCGGGCACGGGTGGAGACAAGATCACCGCCGAGGCTCTCTACCCGCGTTGGAACCGCTTCCTGAAACCGAACGATATCCTCGTCGCCGAGACAGGCACTAGCTCGATGGGTCTCGGCATGGCGAAAATGCCCAACGGTGCGACGTTCCACAATCAGACGCTCTGGGGGGCGATCGGCTGGGCCACACCCGCCGCCTTCGGCGCCGCGATTGCAGCTCCTGATCGTCGTACGGTGCTGGTCACGGGCGAAGGTTCCCACCAGCTCACCGCGCAGGAGGTGGGCCAGTTTCACCGTTTCGGCCTGAAGCCGATCATCTTCCTTTTGAACAATAATGGCTATCTGATCGAGCGCCTGCTCTGCAAGGACCCGGAGACCTACTGCAACGATGTCGCGCAGTGGCATTACCACCAGCTGCCCCAGGCTCTTGGTTGCGACGGCTGGTTCACGGCGCGCGTTACCACCTGCGGAGAACTCGACGCTGCGATGAGCAAGGCAGAGTCATGCGGTTCCGGCGCGTATATCGAGGTAGTCACGGACAAATACGTCGCACCGCCTATGGCGATGAAACTGCACGAGTCCACCAAGGCGCTCTACAAGAGCTGAGCCAAGCTGCTTCCTTTACAGCGCTGAAACTCGGGCGAGACTCCAACCGAAGTTACCCAGCAACCGAGTCGGATGGGCAGGAGAGGCAGAAGATGGCAACGAAATTGTGGTATTCCCGGTCTGGGCTGATTCTTGTTTCGCTATTAGCCCTCACTTCGTGTCAAAAACCCACTGCGCCGGAACGGGCGGCACAGCCAGCCGGAGCGCCTAGCGCCGAGCAGCGGGCTGAGCGGAATCCGGACCGCAACGCGTATTTCGGCGAGGAGCACGTCCACACCAGTTGGTCGGTGGATGCCTGGGTCATGGGCAATCGCCTCACCGGGCCCGACGACGCTCTTAAGTACGCTCAGGGCCAGACCATTAAGCACCCCATGGGCTACGACATCAAGATCGACACCCCCATGGATTTTATGGGCGTGACCGACCACTCCGAATACGTCGGGGTTACCAAGCAAGCGAATACTTCGGGTTCCTACGTGAGCAAGCTGCCCGAGGCGCAGCCGTTAATCATGCAGGATCCAAACAATTCGCAGGAGCAACAGAAAGTTTTCTTGTACCTTCTGTCACTCACCAGCAAGCCCCCCATCAAAGCCTTCATGAGCCCGGAGGTGGCGGGCACCATCTGGAAGGAAAACGTCAAGATCGCCGACGAAAATAATCACCCTGGCGAATTCACCGCTTTCTGTTCGTACGAGTACACCTCCCAGTTCAACAATCGAAACCTGCACCGCAATGTCTTCTTCCGCGATTGCACTAAAGTGCCCGAGATGCCCTTTAGCTCGATGGACTCGTGGCATCCGGAGGACCTTTGGAAATGGATGGACGCGCAACGCAAGGCGGGAAACGAACTTCTGGCTATTTCGCACAATGCCAACCTGAGCGACGGCTGGATGTATCCCGTCGATCTTGACAGCTTTGGGCGGCCCATCGATGCGGCCTGGGCAGCCTCCCGCGACCGTAACGAGCGTCTGGTCGAGATTAAACAGATCAAGGGTCAGTCTGAGACTCATCCACTGTTGTCGCCGACCGACGAATTCGCGAACTATGAGATTTTCAGTGCTCTCCTCGGGCTTCCAGCGGACACTGGCCGTATTGATCACATCCACGGCAGCTATGCGCGGCAGGCCCTCAAAGATGGCATTACCATGCAAGATGTCCGCGGCTACAACCCTTACAAATTCGGCATGGCGGGCGGCTCCGACTCACACAACACTGCCAGTCCTTACCGCCAGGATAATTTCTACGGCGGGCATGCCGATGCGGACGGGACAGTGGAAAGGCGTCTGGCTGGCGTCCTGCTAGGGAACACCATTGATGTGCGCCTCGAGAACCCTGGCGGATTGACGGGCGTTTGGGCCGAGGAGAACACTCGCGCATCGCTCTTCGATGCCATGTACCGGAAGGAGACTTTCGGCGTAAGCGGCCCGCACATCAAAGTTCGCTTTTTCGGCGGTTGGGGCTACAACAAGGACCTTCTGAACGCCAAGGACTGGGTGCACCAGTCCTATGCCAACGGCGTTCCCATGGGCGCCGACCTGCCTACGATGCCCGCCACAAAAGGCGCAGCCCCGACCTTTGTTGTCTGGGCCGTGAAAGACCCGACCTCTGGTAATCTCGACCGCATCCAAATCATCAAAGGTTGGACCCAGAACGGCCAGAGTTTCGAAAAGATTTTCGATGTGGTCTGGTCCGGCGATCGCAAGCCCGACCCGTGGACCGGCAGGGTGCCTGCTATCCAGAGCACCGTGGACCTCGAGAAAGCCACTTACACCAACACCGTCGGTTCGACGGAACTCAAAACGCTATGGACCGATCCGGAGTTTGACTCGGGCCTGCATGCGTTCTACTACGCGCGTGTGCTGGAAATTGCTACGCCGCGCTGGACCCTGATTCAGGCAGTGAAAGCCGGACTTCCCCCGCCCGACGTCGTCCCGCTTACCGGGCAGGAGCGCGCCTGGACGTCGCCGATCTGGTACACGCCCAGCGCGGAAGCGCGCAAGAATGCGCCGACCGGCGTGACCGTCGCCGGCCTTAAGAAGGAGGGTGCAACCCAATTGGGCGATGCTCAGCTAAAGGCACTCGTCGTGGGCAAGGCTTTCTGGCTGCAAAATAACGTGACCGGCGAGCAGTTCAGCGTCAGCTATACGGCGGAAGGTCAGAGCAACGTCTGGCACATTGGCAGAAGTGCCACACCACCGAGCAGCGTCGGAAATCCGGTGCGCGACGGCTATCAGGGAACCACCACGCCTTACAAGATCGAAAACGGCAAACTGGTGACCACCATTTCCCAGGATCCCTTTTCGGTCACCGTGTACAAACTGGGCGACACCTATTACGGCGCGCGCAGCAACGAATTCGGCTATGCCAACTATCAGATGATTCCAACGCCGCAGATTGCGGTCAACCCGCTTACGACGTTGATCGGCCAGATCGCGCTTGAGCTGGGGTTAACGGCACAGCAGAAACAGCAGATTGCCCCCATCCTGAACGAGGAGGCAACGAAACTCCAGGCGATCAAGAACAACACGTCTCTCAGTGGATTGGATAAGGCCAAGCAGTTGTGGCAAATCAGCAGCTCAATAGATGCCCAGGTCACGCCTCTCCTCAATCCGGAGCAACAGCAGAAGTTTCAGGCCTTTCGCGAACGGATGCGACGCAGGATGGTCATAAAGATGGGAAGCCAGGTATGGCAGACGCTGACGAGCGAGCTAAAAGCGAAGCTGTCGAGCCAGTGAGGATTCGAGCAGGCGAATTTGCCTCGGGGCGGCAGGATGGCTTTCCTGGCCCATCACACTAGGCAGTTCTGGAAGGAGGTGGATATGACAACCCAAACCGTAGATATAAAGGCGAAATCAAAGGTATAAGCTGCCACCGGTCGAAAAGGTGCAATAACTCCACTGCGGCTTGACGAGGTCGTTTGTGAACACCAAAAACCTGCTTCTCCTGACTGCACTGGCCGAGGGCGGAATGGCTTTAGCGTTTTTGCTATTGCCATCGCTGCCATCGGAACTGTTGTTCGGCCAGACGCCGCAGACTGCTCTTACGGTGATCCTGGGGCGCTATGTGGGAGCCGTGCTTCTTTCGCTTTCAGCAGTGTGCTGGTTCGCTGGGAATGACGCTCGAACTCCAATTGCTCGCAGCGTCGTCAAGGCAATGTTATTTTACGACGTCGTTGCGGGCGTGCTGCTCCTCTATGCGCGCTTCGCCCTTGGGCTAGGTGGAGTTCTGCTGTGGGTAGGCGTAACAGTTCACGTGGCCTTAGGGATTTGGTGTGTCGTGATGTTACGAACCAAGTAATCGGGGGGATAAGTTGCAGCTCACGTGTCGCACAAATAACGACGGTGAGCCGCTACTGCAAGAGTTGGGCCAAAGCGGCATGCAATGGGAGCGTCCCGAGTTCGATCTATCCAGCCAGAAACATCCATGAGTACGCCTTCTTCAATAATCGATAGCGCGCAGCCCAAGTCGCAATCACTCGGGTTGCTTGCTCGTTTCCGGCCCGCGGTTCTGGGTTTCTTCCACGAGCCTCTGGTACAGTTTCTCCTCATCGGTCTCGCGCTCTTTCTCGTTTATTCCTGGTTGCATCGTGGCCCCGGTGGTGTCGAGCCCTCTCGCCAAATTCCGCTTACCCTTGAGGATCTTCGCTCTATGGAGATTTACTTCGAGTCCCAATGGCATCGTCAGCCCACTCCTGAAGAATTCAATGCCATGGTCGAAAACAAGGTTCAGGAGGAGATCCTCTATCGCGAAGGATTAGCCTTGGGCCTCGACAAAGACGACACCATCGTGAAGCGCCGCATGGCCCAGAAAATGCAATTTCTCGCCGAAGACGTAGCCACCGCGCATGAGCCTTCCACGGCGGAACTCCAGGCATGGTTCGCCAAAAACGGTGATAAGTTCGCTCTGCCTAGCCGCGCTGCTTTTCGGCACATCTTCTTCGGCTTCGACAAGCGTGGCCGGAACGCGCAAACCGACGCTGCCGCTGCCCTAACGAAACTGAATGGTAAGCCGGGAAATTCCCCCCTGGCCGCCTCTTTAGCTGATCCATTTATGTTTCAGGATTACTATGCCGACCGCACGGCAGAACAACTCGCCAAAGAATTTGGTCCCACCTTCGCAACCGGCATTTTCAAACTCAAACCCGGCTCGTGGCAGGGCCCCGTCGAATCCGGCTACGGCTGGCACCTCGTCTATATCGATTCCATCATCCCCGGGCGGATCCCCAACTTCGAAGAAGTTGAGCCCGACGTGAAAACCGCCTGGCTCGGCTATCAGAAAGAAAAGGCCTGGAGGGAGGCCTACGCCAAGATGCGCGTCAAGTATACGGTCTTGCTCCCCGCACCCCCGGATTCGCAATCTCCGCAGCCTCCTCCAGCCCCGAAAAAGAACCAGGTTCCCACTCCGTCAGGCGAGGCGCTTCCGCTGTGATTCCTTTTCCAAAACGCTTTGCCTTGGCAATCGGACTCTTTTCGCTCGTTCTGTTGTTTGCAATTTCTGTCGCTGTCGCCCACGAGGCCCGCCCTTGTTACCTCGAAATCAAGGAAACTTCTCCCGGCCAGTACGCGATACTCTGGCGCACTCCGGTTCTCGCTGGGATGCACCTGCCCGTTTCTTTGAGGCTTCCCGACGACGTCAAAAATCTCAAGGATCCGGAAAGTCAGGAACTTACCGATTCCCTTGTCGAGCATTACTGGATTGATGCAGGCCCCAATGGTCTTGCTCGCAAGCGCATCGAGTTTTCCGGTCTGCAAGCCACCATCACCGACGTTCTGGTTCGCGTGGAACTCCTGGATGGCCGTTCCTGGTCCACCATCGTTCACGCTTCTCAGTCGTATGTCGAAATTGCGGCGCCGCAAAGCCATCTCGCCATCATAGGTGCATACACCCTCCACGGCATTCGCCACATCGCTCTCGGCGCGGACCATCTACTTTTTCTCCTCGGCCTCCTCCTCATCGTGAAAGACCGCTGGATGCTCATCAAAACGGTGAGTGCTTTCACCGTTGCCCACAGCATTACCCTCGCTCTCGCCACGCTCGGCTACGCCATTGCTCCCGTGGTGCCACTTAATGCCGCCATTGCTCTGAGTATCCTTTTTCTCGGTCCAGAAATTGTCCGCGTCTGGCGGGGCGAAACCAGCTTCACCATCCGGCACCCTTGGGTTGTCGCTTTTGCTTTCGGTCTGCTGCATGGATTTGGTTTCGCCAGCGCGCTCACCAATGCGGGATTGCCGCGCGCCGAATTACCAATGGTGTTGCTTAGTTTCAATGTGGGCGTGGAGATCAGCCAACTCGGCTTTGTCATTCTCATCCTTCTGCTGGAACGCGCTTTCCGTATCCTGGAAGTTCGCTGGCCAAGACTCGTGGAAGCCCTGCCGGGTTACGCGGTCGGCTCACTGGGCGCTTTCTGGACCATTCAACGCGTCTTCATCCTCCTCGGAGGCGCACAATGAAGTCGTGGCGCGACACCGGCACGGTTCGCCTGACGATGTTGCTTATAACCGTGCTCTTGTGCGCACAGTCCGTTCAGGCTCACGTGAACAAACGCGAGGGCGTTAGTTTCCTCAGCGGTCTAGAACATCCCCTCACCGGACTCGATCATGTGGTTGCCATGATTGCCGTCGGTTTGTGGGGTGCTCAACTCGGTGCTCCGGCCATTTGGGTGCTTCCCGTGGCCTTCCCGATGGTCATGGCGCTCGGCGGCATGCTCGGCCTTCTCGGCGTGCCCCTTCCGGGGATGGAAATTGGCATTGCGGCTTCCGCCATGCTGTTGGGTGCGGCGGTTATGACTGAGCTTCGTCCACCTCTGGCGCTCGCGGCCGCGCTCGTTGCATTCTTCGCCATCTTCCACGGCTATGCGCACGGCAGCGAGCTGCCTGCCGGCGAAAGCGGATTGCTTTACAGTCTGGGATTCGTAATGGCCACGGGTTGCCTTCACGGTGTCGGCATCACCATCGGCGTCGTACATCGCTGGAAATGGGGACAGCGCGCGCTGCGGGTCGCGGGAGCGGTCATCGCCCTTGCCGGAATCTTTTTCTTGTGGAAGGCGGTCGCATGACTCGCGTCTGTCTACGTGCGAGCCGGATGCTCTTCCTGATCGCGGCCGTTTTCCTGGTCCTGCCCCTTCGCGTTGAAGCCCATCTGCCCACCATTGGCGTTGGCCCTGTCTATGACGGCATCTTCCACTTTCTGCTGAGTCCCGAAGACCTGATTCCCGTCATTGCTCTCGCCCTTCTCAGCGGGCAACGCGGCGCCCGCTTTGGCCGGCGTGTCCTCTGGATCGTACCGCTTGGTTGGTTTGGCGGAGGATTGCTGGGGATGTTTGCGGAAGCGGCGCGCAGCTCGGCGTTGACCTGCGTATCGTTTCTGCTGTTCGGCGGACTGGTCGCCGCCAACGCGAGAATCTCTCTGCGAGCCATCAGCGTTCTAGCGGCCGCCCTGGGATTTTTCCACGGATACCTGAACGGCACGAGCATCAGCCGCTTCAATGATGGCACCTACGCCGTTCTGGGCCTGGCGCTAGCTGTATTTGTGGTTGTCGCGATTTTCGCTTCGTTGGTCGTTCCGTTACGGCGGCAGTGGGTGCTCATCGTTGTCCGCGTGGCGGGGAGTTGGATTACGGCAAGTGGCTTGCTCATGCTTGGCTGGGCCCTCCGCTAGCATGTTGATTGTGACCCGTGCGCGAGGCGCCGATTGAGGAATACAAAATGCCAGGAAACGATCAATCGCCCATGCGCCTGTTGCAGGCAGCCGCCTACGTCGTCCTCGTGGCTTGGGGAATCAAGGCTGCCTCCCACGTTCTGTCAATCATACTGATCGCGCTTCTGCTGACCTACGCCATCCTCCCATTTCCCCAATGGCTCATGCACCGGTTCCATTTCCGCAAGAGCCTGGTGGTCGTGCTGACAGTGGTTTTTGTGGCTGCAATTTATCTTGTCGTGTCTGCCGCCCTGGTCGAGGCCGCTTTTCACATGCGCGAGAAGCTGCCGCTTTATGAGGAGCACATCAGAGCCCTTCACGAACGGCTCGCTGGCTTCTTGACCGTTCATGGCATCTTGTCTGCTCACGTCTCCCCTGGGAGTCTGTATAGCTCGGGCCGGATTATCGAACTCCTGCGCCTGGCACTGCCCACGGCCATCAGCCTTGTCTCCGACCGGTTTCTAATCTGGCTGCTCTCGCTCATCTTCCTTGTCGAAATGGTGGACTCGGAGCCAGCAGAGAGTGGCCCTCTCGCACGGCGCTTAGCCTACTACGGCGGCGACGTTCAGGCTTTCATCGCCATCTCCGCCAAGACGGGAGCCATCAATGCGCTGGCCAACTTGGTGCTCCTCATTGCGCTGGGTGTGGATTTCCCGGTCGTGTGGTGCTTTTTGTACTTCTTCCTGCACTTCATCCCCAACGTAGGATTCCTGATCTCGCTGATTCCGCCGACGCTGGTGGCACTGCTGATGTTGGGTTGGAAAAGAGCTCTGTTGGTGCTGGGAGCACTGATTCTCACGGAAATACTGGGCGACTATGTCGTGAAACCGATGCTGATGATAAAGGGGCTGCACATCTCGCTCCTCCAGATCATGCTCTCCCTCATGGTGTGGGGCTTTCTTCTCGGCCCGGCGGGTGCTGTCCTGGCCATCCCGCTCACTCTGGCGCTCCGCAGATACATCGAGAAACCTCTGGTGGAATCGCAGCCTCATTTGGCCCAGGCGCCCGGATGACCAGGCTGCTGTCGTTTCCCCGTAAGGAATGCACTGTGCATTCGGTTTTCCGGAGTTAGCGAGAATCTAGGTGATCTCAAGTCAAATAATTTCTCGGGAGGATAACATGCTGCAAAGGATCGTCCAGGTTGTTGTAGTGCTGATTGCATTGCTTACGGCAGGAATTTTTCCTGCTCTCTCTCAAACCAGTTCAGACTTGCAGCATTATCTGAACCAAACTCTGAACCTCAGCCAGGACCAGATTTCAGCCATTCGGAATGGCCAGCCCTACGCCACGAATTTAACGAGCCGCACACCTGCCGAAATTTTCGTATTCGGGGCAATTTACATCAATGCTTATCCTGAGAGCTACGTAAAATTCGCCAGCGACTTCAATCGTCTGCGCCAGGTTCCAGGATATTTGGCCATTAACAGCATCAGCAATCCTCCGCAGCTCTCGGAGTTCCAAGGCTTCGGTTTCGACAGCGACGATGTTCAGGCCCTGCAAAAATGCAAACCCGGCAACTGCGCGGTTCAACTGCCGGGTAGTACGATCGAACAGCTTCGCCAGTCCATCAATTGGTCTGCCTCCAACGTCAGTGACCAGGTAAACCAGTTCGTTCAGAAATTGGCTGTGTCACGGCTGGAGCTGTACCAGAAACAGGGCAGCGGGGCGATGGGCGCGGTCTATAACGACAAAAAGCAGCAGGTTAACGTGGCCGACCAATTCCAGTACATCCTCAGCAGCGCCTACACCTTGCCAAAGTACCTCCCCGACTTCTACAACTATCTCGTCAATTATCCGAATGCGAAGCCGGCCAACGTGGAAACCAGCTTCTACTGGGATAAGGTCAAATTCGGGCTGAAACCCACACTGCGAATTGTCCAGGTCTTTACAATGAAGGGGAAGAGCCCCAAAGAAGCGGCGTTCGCGATCGCCGAAAAGCAACTTTATTCCAGCCATTACTTTGAAACGGCCTTGGATCTGACGTTTTGTATCTCCGGTACGGACAACCCAAGTCAGAAGGGATTTTACCTTGTGCAGGTGATGGGCTCCGAGCAAGCCGGTTTGACCGGATTTGAAGGCTCCATGATTCGGCGCGTCGCGGTGAGCCATTCCGTGTCCGATTTGCAGAAATCGCTGGCCTCCATCAAGAGTGCTTTGGAGCAGCAGCAATAGACTGCCGGAAGGTCATGCTGCGACCTCGATTTGGAACGGAATCAACAGGCTTGGGCAGCATGGTGCGAGCCGGGCCCCCGGCACCACCCGTTCGCACCATCGCTTCACCTCCAAAGAAATCTACTTTGCCACGTGCAACATACGTGGTTTTGCCGTTGCTCGGCCACCATTGCAGAAAACAGTAACGCCGAGTAGCGACATCCGCCGCAACGGCCCTGACTCGATCCCCGGAATCTAGTCGTTTCGGGCGCGGGACTTGGGTTTGCCCTATTTGCACATTTGCTGCGTTTCTGGATACTCTT
>Ga0306921_10002672_pt1 | contig 17904 bp, 18 predicted proteins | sample sta12Cox44000080_FD_203760 | JGI IMG/M metagenome (GOLD analysis project Ga0306921, IMG submission 203760) | Lab enrichment of tropical soil microbial communities from Luquillo Experimental Forest, Puerto Rico - statoxic.12C.oxic.44.000.080 (v2)... | ecosystem: Environmental > Terrestrial >... | reverse complement strand
GACGACGTACGGCACGACGTCGCGCGTCTTGCCGCCTAGGTAGCCCGCGGCGACCGCCTCGACCCAGCCGACGATGAGGCTCGCCACGATGGCGCCGAGAACGCTGTCGAGGCCGCCGAGGATGATCGCCGCGAAGACGCTGAGCGCGGCCGACGCGAGCAGCGGCGAGAGGCCCGCCGAGCTCGCGATCAGCACGCCGGCGACTGTGCCGACGAGGCTCGACAGGATCCAGGTGAGCCGTTGCGCCGCGTTGACGTTGATGCCGAGCGTCGCCGCAGTGACTGGGTCGCTCGCCGTCGCGCGCAGCGCGATCCCCGTCGGCGACCAGCGGAAGAAGGCGAGGAAGGCGCCGATGAGCACCGCCGCGACGGCGAAGTTGCCGAGAACGGTGCCCGGGATCAGGATCTCGCCGAGGTTGACCGGCGTGCGCGGCAGGAGCGTCGGCGGCGAGTAGGTGTCGCCGCCCCATTTCGCCTCGACCACGCCGTGGATGATGCTCGCCATCCCGATCGTCGCCATCAACACCGCCACCGCCGCCTGGCCCGACAGCGGGCGCAGGACGAGGCGCTCGACCACCACCGCGAGCGCAGCGAGCGCAGCGAGCGCGATCACGAACGCGAGCCACGGCGCGAGCTCGAACGTGACGGCACCGGCGTAATAGAGGTATGCGCCGAGCATCATGACTTCGCCGACCGCGAAGTTCACGACGCCCGTGCCCTTGTAGATCAGGACGAAGCTGAGCGCGACGAGCGCCGTCACCCCTCCCGACAGGATGCCGAGCAGCGAGTACTCGAGAAATTCGCTCATTCGAACTCGCCGGCGCTTTCGGCGCCGAGGTAGGCCTCGATCACCTGAGGATGCCGGCGCACCTCGGCCGGGGTTCCGGCGGCGATCACCTGGCCGAAGTTCAAGACGACGACGTGGCTCGAGATGTCCATGACCATGCCCATGTCGTGTTCGACCAACAGCACGGTCGCGCCCCACTCCTCCTGGACGTCGAGGATGAAGCGCGCCATGTCCTCGGTCTCTTCGCGATTCATTCCGGCGACCGGCTCGTCGAGCAGCAGCACGCGCGGCCGCATCGCGAGCGCGCGCGCCAGCTCGACGCGCTTCTGCAGGCCGTACGGCAAGGCGTCGACCGGACGATGACGGATGTGGTCGATCTGCAGGAACTCGATCACCCGCTGCTCGATCTCGGCCCGCAGCGCGTTCTCCTCGGTACGCGCCTTCGCGCCGTAGACGAGCGCCGAGAGCACGCCGGCGCTCATCGTGTGGTGGCCGCCCAGCTTGATGTTCTCGAGCACGGTGAGGCCGCGAAACAGCGCGATGTTCTGAAACGTCCGCGCTAGGCCGCGCGCGGCGCGCGCGTGCACCGGCACGCGGGTGATGTCCTCGTCGCCGAGGCGGATCCGCCCGGACGCCGGGCGATAGAAGCCCGAGATGGTGTTGAAGACACTCGTCTTGCCGGCGCCGTTCGGGCCGATGACGGCGGTCACCTGCGCAGGGGCCGCCTCGAACGAAACGCCCCGCAGCGCGTGGATTCCGCCGAAGCGCAGATCGACGCCGTCGACGGCGAGTGCGAGGCCGGGCAGCGCCGCCGCGACCCGCGCGACCGCGCCCACCGGCGACGCGGGACGTTCGGACGCAAACGGAACGGTGGCGGACATGCAGCAGTCGATCGGGGCGCCGCTCGTTGAAGGCAGATCGGCGAGGGCTTGCAAGCCCCCTGCGGCGCGGGGATCGTACGCTACTGCAATATATGGAGGTGCACGTTAGTGTTTACCCGGTGCACACGCCCGGGGAGCGCCGGGCTGCAAGCGCCTCAGGCGGGCTCAGGCGCCTGCAGGTAGTCGAGCAGATTGCGCTTCATCGCATCGAGGGTCAGCGCCGTCTTCTCGAGCTTCTCGTCGGGCAGGCCATCGAGGATCTGCTCGTTCATCCGGTGGCTCACCTTGCGCATCCGCGCGACGAGCTGCTTGCTCTTCGGCTCGAGGAAGACGCGGTTGACGCGGCGATCGTTGGCGTCGGCCTCGCGGCGTACCAGGCCGGCCTTCTCGAGCCGGTCGATCAACCCCCCGACTGCGACCTTGCCCAAGTCGAGCTCCTCGGCGAGCTGCGACTGGGTCATTCCGTCCTGGCGCGAGAGATACGCCAGCACCCACCACTGCGAACGCGTGACGTTGAGCGGCTTCAGGCAGCGGTCGAAGGCGCTGCGCCGCAGGCGCGAGACGTCGTGGATCAGGAACCCGAGCCTGAGCTCCCAGTCGGTCGTGTGCGGATCGGTGGCCATTGGGTCGAAGCGCCGGTCGCTCCCTACGCACCGACACTTTACTGTATGGATGAGTACATTATGCAGCTATACAGGCTCCCATGTGAACACGTCGCCTGAGCGGTCGAGCGGATAGAAGCCGGCGCTCATCATCGGCAGCGCCGTGTCGAGCACGCCCTGCGGCGTCCAGCCCTCGCCGCGATGGGCGTTGCGAACCGGGCGCGGCTGGCTGAACAGGAAGATCTCGTTGTTGCGGACGCCGAACACCTGGCCAGTGACATCCTTCGCGGCGTCTGCGCAGAGCGCGACGACCAGCGGCGCGACCTTCTCGGGAACGAGCTTCTTCAGACCCTCGACGCGCTTCTTCTGCTCCTCGGTCTCGGCGGGGATCGAGTCGATCATGCGTGTCCAGGCGAACGGCGCGACCGCGTTCGAGCGCACGCCGAACTTCTGCATGTCGAGCGCGATCGACTTCGACAGCGCCGCGATGCCGAGCTTGGCCGCCGCATAGTTGGCCTGACCGAAGTTGCCGATCAGGCCGGAGGTCGACGTCATGTGCACGTACGAGCCCGAGCCCTGCGCCTTGAAGTGCGGCGCCGCCGCGCGGCTGACATTGAAGCTGCCCTTCAGGTGCACGCCGATCACGGCGTCGAAGTCGGCCTCGCTCATCCGGTGGAACATCACGTCGCGCAGGATGCCGGCGTTGTTGACGACGATGTCGATGCGCCCGAACGACTCCACCGCCGCGGTCACCATGCGGTGCGCCGCATTCCAGTCGGCGACCGAGCCGCCGTCGGCGATCGCCTCGCCGCCCGCGGCGCGGATCGCGCCGACGACCTCATGGGCGGGTTGCTCGCCGCTCGCTTCGCCCTCGAGCGTCGCGCCGAGGTCGTTGATCACCACCTTCGCGCCCTCGGCGGCGAGCGCGAGCGCGATCGCACGCCCCACACCCCGGCCGCCGCCGGTGACCAGAGCCACCTTGCCGTCGAGCAGTCTCGTCATGTCGCCTCCGCGGGTACGGCCCGGGTTAACCCTCGACCGAAGCAACGCACCACCGCACATCGTTCACTAGCGTATGATGCATCACAGCACCATGTCCGACAAGCCGTGACGTCACTGACCGCCGCGCCCCGCCCGGGCCTGCTCGCGACCTCGCGGTACGTACCGCGCCTGCGCCTCGAGCGCGCCGCCGTGTTCGAGCAGCACCACTGGATGGCGCCCGGGCTGCGCGGCCTCGCCAAGGGCCGCCGTGCGATGGCGAGTTGGGACGAGGACGCGGTGACGATGGCCGTCGAGGCTGCGCGCACGCTCGGACGCGCGCTGCCGGACGCGGCGATCGACGCACTCACGCTCGCCTCGACGACGTTTCCCTGGGCCGACCGCCTGAACGCCGGCGTTGCCGCGGCGGCGATCGGCCTCGCGCCGTCGGCGCGCGTTCGCGACGTCACCTCGAGCGTTCGCGCGGCGCTCGGCGAGCTCGCCGCAGCGCTCGCCGTGCCGACCGGCGCCGGCGCGCACCTCGTCGTCGCCGCCGAGCGGCGCATCGCGCGCCCGGCAAGCGCGCAGGAGCTCGTCTTCGGCGACGGCAGCGCCGCGGCGCTTGTCGGCGCCGGCACGTCGATCGCGACGCTCGTCGCCGCGCGCAGCACGCACGCCGACCTCGTCGACCATTTCCGCGAGACCGGCAGGCCGCACGACTACGGTTGGGAGGAGCGCTGGGTGCGCGACGAGGGTTACCTGAAGATCGCTGTGTCGACGATCCAGGCTTGCCTCGCCGACGCCGAGGTGAAGGCGGCCGACGTCGCCCACTTCGCGCTGCCAGCGCCGCTGCCGCGCGTCAACGAGGCGGTCGCCAAGCGGATCGGCGTTCCCGCGGCAGCGCTGGTGTCGACGGCGCACGAGACGGTCGGCGATCTCGGCTGCGCACAGCCGCTCGCCATGCTCGACGTCGCGCTGCGCGCCGCCGCGCCCGGCGCGCTCGTGCTCGTCGCGGCATTCGGCAGCGGTTGCGACGCGCTCCTTCTCCGGCGCACCGACGCGCCCTGCCCCGGCGACGTCCCGGACGACGGCAAGGCCGAGACGAGCTACCTCAAGTACCTGTCGTTCACCGGCCAGCTCGAGCTCGAGTGGGGCATGCGCGCCGAGATGGACAACAAGACGGCGCTCACCGCGGCGTGGCGCGACCACGCGCGCGCCGCGCGCTTCGAGGCCGGGCGCTGCGAACGCTGCGGCACGGTGCAGTTTCCGCGCACGCACGTCTGCGTCAACCCGGAGTGCCGCGCGCAGGAGACGCAACAGCCCGTGTCGCTCGCCGAGCGACCGGCGCGCGTGCTCTCGCACACCAGCGACTTCCTCGCCTACACGCCGCATCCGCCTTTCAAGTTCGGTCACGTCGACTTCGAGGGCGGCGGACGCGTGCTGATGGAGTTCGCCGACGCGGACGTCGACGAGCTCGCCGTCGGCGTGCCGCTGCGCATGGTCTACCGCGTCAAGGACTATGACCCAAACCGCGGTTTTCGTCGCTACTTCTGGAAGGCGACGCCCGACCGCGCCGCGGCGGCGATCGCGCGGGAAAGCGCCGCCGGCCTCGACGCGCGCGCGGCGTCGAAGCAGGCCACCGCCGATCCGGCGACGGCGAACGGCGCCACCACCGGAGTGAACACCTGATGGCCAGCGGCATTCGCGACAAGGTCGCCATCCTCGGCATGGGCTGCTCGCGCTTCGGCGAGCGCTGGGACTGTGGCCCCGACGAGCTGATGCTCGAGGCGTTCAACGAGGCGCTCGGCGACGCCGGCGTTGCATCGAATCGCATCGAGGCGGCGTGGCTCGGCGTCTGTCTCGAGGAGAACAACGTCGGCAAGACCGCGGGCCCCCTGGCTCAGGCGCTGCGGTTGCCGCGAATCGCCGCCACGCGAGTCGAGAACGCGTGCGCCACTGGAACCGAGGCGTTGCGCGGAGCCGCGTACGCGGTCGCCGCGGGGGCCTACGACATCGTGCTCGCGCTCGGCGTCGAGAAGCTCAAGGACACCGGCTACGGGGGCTTGCCAGCGCGCACGCGCGGAGTGCAGAACGACCTCTGGCTACCCAACGCGACCGCGCCCGGCGCGTTCGCGCAGCTCGCGTCGGCGTACGCCGCCAAGCACGGCGTCGCGATGAAGGACCTGAAGCGCGCGATGGCGCACGTCTCGGTGAAGAGTCACGCCAACGCGGCGCTCAATCCGAAGGCGCACCTCCGCAACGCGATCACCGAGGAGGACGTGCTGAAGGCGGCGACGATCGCGGCGCCGCTCGGCCTCTACGACTGCTGCGGCGTCAGCGACGGCGCGGCGTGCGCGATCCTGACGACACCAGAGATCGCCAAGTCGCTCAAGCCCGGCGCCGAGATCGTGACGATCAAGGCGCTCGAGGTCTCGGTCAGCAACGGCGAGGAGCAGGCCTTCTCGGCGTGGGACGGCGCGCACATCGCGACCGCGCGAGAGGCGGCCGCGCGAGCCTATGCCGCCGCGGGCGTGACGGACCCGCGCCGCGACATCCACATGGCCGAGGTCCACGACTGCTTCTCGATCACTGAGACGGTTCTGATGGAGGACCTCGGCTTCTCGCCGCCGGGTCGCGCAATCCACGACGTCCTCGACGGCGTCTTCGACCGCGACGGCGCGCTGCCGGTGCAACCCGACGGCGGCCTCAAGTGCTTCGGCCATCCGATCGGCGCCTCGGGGCTGCGGATGGTGTACGAGGTCTATCAGCAGCTGCTCGGCCGTGCCGGCGAGCGCCAGCTGGGGCGCATCGACCGCGGCCTCACGCACAACCTGGGCGGGCACCCGCACCAGAACGTGTGCGCGGTCGCAATCGTCGGACGGGCCGGCGCCTGACGCACCGCGGCACACTGAGTTCCAACGAACCGAAGAGGAGACCACATGCGTGGCCTGAAGGGCAAGACAGCGATCGTCACCGGCGCCGGCAGCGGCATCGGTCGGGCGATCGCGAAGCGGCTCGCCGACGAAGGCGCGACCGTCGGCGTGTTTGACATCAGCGCAAGCGGCGCTGCCGAGACAGTGCGGGCGATCGAATCGGCCGGCGGCAAGGCGCTCTCGGTGAGCTGCGACATCACCGACTACGCAGCGGTCACCAAGGCCGTCGGTGAGTTCGAGGCGCAGGCCGGCGGCGGCACGGACATCCTCGTCAACAACGCCGGCTGGGACACTCCGATGCCGTTCCTGAAGACCGATGAGGCGTTCTGGAGGAAGGTCACCGCGATCAACTGGTTCGGCCCGCTGCATATGACGCACGCGGTCGGCCAGGGCATGGCGCAGCGCAAGGGCGGCCGCATCGTCAACATCGCTTCGGACGCCGGCCGCGTCGGCTCGTCGGGCGAAGTCGTGTACTCGGGCTGCAAGGGCGCGACGATCGCGTTCGCCAAGGCTCTCGCGCGCGAGCTCGCGCGCAGCAACGTCACCATCAACACCGTCTGCCCCGGGCCGACCGACACCCCGGCGATGGACGCGTTCGTCGGCACCGGCGAGGCGGGCCAGAAGATCCGCGACGCGATGGTGCGCAGCGTGCCGCTCGGCCGCATCGGCCAGCCCGACGACTACCCCGGCCTAGTCGCCTTCCTCGCCAGCGATGACGCCGCCTTCATGACCGGCCAGACGATCAGCGTCTCGGGCGGTCTTTCGATGCACGGATAGAGGACCACATGGCCAAGGACTACACGGACATCCTGTACGAGGTGCGCGACGGCGTCGTGCGCATCACCATCAACCGCCCCGACGTCTACAACGCGTTCCGCAACCAGACGCTCGAGGAGCTGATCGACGCGCTGCGCCGCGCCGACGAGGAAAAGAGCGCCAACGTGATGGTGCTCGCTGGCGCCGGCGACAAGGCTTTCTGCACCGGCGGCGACCAGAAGGTGCACTACAACGAGAGCGGCCTCTACGGCCCGCGCGGCACGGTCGGCATGCCGATCGAGGAGATGCAGACGGCGCTGCGCGACCTGCGCAAGGTTTCGATCGCCAAGGTGCAGGGCTTCGCGATCGGCGGTGGCAACGTGTTCGCGACGATGTGCGACCTGACGATCGCGAGCGAAAAGGCGGTTTTCGGCCAGGTCGGTCCCAAGGTCGGCTCGGTGGATCCGGGTTGGGGCACCGCGTACCTCGCACGCATCGTCGGCGAGAAGAAGGCGCGCGAAATCTGGTTTCTGTGCCGGCGCTATAGCGCCGCCGAGGCTGAGAAGATGGGCCTCGTCAACAAGGTCGTTGCGCACGACCAGCTCGACGCCGAGGTCGACCAGTGGTGCAAGGAGATCAACGAGCTCTCGCCGACCGCGCTGGCGATCGCGAAGCGCTCGTTCAACGCCGACAGCGAGAACATCCGCGGCATCGGCTTCCTCGGCATCCAGACGGTCAAGCACTACTACCAGACCGAGGAGTCGAAGGAAGGCGTGAAGGCGTTCAACGAGCGCCGCAAGCCCGACTTCAAGAAATACGTCTGAGCGGCCGCGCGCTCGCACCGACATGAGCGACATCATCGCGACGACGCTCGACGCCGACGGCGTCCTTCTGGCGACGATCGACATGCCCGGCCGGACGATGAACGTGTTCTCGGTCGAGCTGATGGACGCGCTCGACGCGCTCATCGAGCGCGCCGAGCGCGACGCCGCGGTGCGCGCGATCGTCGTGACGTCGGGGAAAGCAACGTTTCTCGCCGGCGCCGACCTCGTCATGGTGCGCGGCTACACGCGCGCGGCGCGCAGCGCCGACCACGCGGCGATGTTCGCGATGTGCGGTCGCCTCGGACGCCAGTTCGTCCGCATCGAGGCGTCGTCCAAGCCGTGGGTCGCGGCCGTCAATGGCATTGCGCTCGGCGGCGGCCTCGAGCTCGCACTCGCATGCCGGGTGCGCATCGTCGCCGACGATCCGCGCATCCAGCTCGGCGTTCCCGAGGTGCGCTGGGGCCTGCTGCCCGGCGCCGGCGGTACGCAGCGCCTGCCCCGCCTTGCCGGCTGCGATCCGGCGCTCGACCTGCTGCTCTCGGGCCGCTCGATCGATCCATCGACTTCCGTGCGCCTCGGCATCTTCGCCGCCGCGGTGCCCGCCACTTCGCTCCTCAAGGACGCGAAGGCGATCGCCCGGTCGCAGCGCGAGACCGCCTACGACGTCAACGCGAAGTTCCGCCACTTGGCGCAGACCGACGTTTCGGCGTGGAGCGAGACTTCGGCGCGCGAGGCTGCGCGGCGCCACGGCGTCGACGACGAGATGTTCGCGCGCTATCCCGCGCATAGCGCGATCGTCGATGCGGTGCTGAAAGGCGCGCGCCGCCCGCTCGCGGAGGCGAACGACGTCGAGATGGAGCAGTTCCTTCGGCTCATGTTCAGCCCGGTCGCGGGCCGCATGGTAAACACGCTCTTCCTCGAGCGGCTTCGCGCCGAGCGCGAGCTCGCGCCTCCGGCCGGCGCGGCGATCGAGGCCCTCGCGACCGGCGCGATGGGCGCCGCCAACGCAGCCTGGTCGGAAGCGCTCGCGCGCACGAAGCTGCCGCTGGCCGGCAACGCGGCGTTGCTGGCCGACACCGTCGAGCTTGTCGGCCGCGACGGCACGCGCACCCGCCTGCGGCTCGCGACCTCGGACGCGGCGACCGCGCCGTCGACGTACGCGGCGCCTGCGCCGTCTGCAGCCGATGCCGACGGAACGGCGCCGCTGCTCGCGGTCCTCTCGCCCGCGGGCCCCTACGGACGCGTGCTCGAATGCGTCGGCACCGACGACGCTGCGCAGGCGCTCGCGGCAGCGCTCGCTGCTCGCCTGCGCGCGATCGCGTGGCGCACGCCGGGCCCGGCCAGCGTGCTCCAGGCCCTGCACGCGCAGCCGCTGCAATCGCAGGCGCGGATTGCCGTCGCCGCGGCGACCGCGCAAGGCGCCGGCGATCCGGCGTTCCTCGACACGGCGGCGTGCCTGGCCGGCGTCACGCCGGCGTGGAGCGGCGGCCCGCTGACCTGGGCGTGGTCGGAGCGCGCCGCGCTCGCGCGGACCTTCGACGCCGCCACGCGCGCCGCCTGGGATCGCCTCGAGCCCGCGCTCGCGCGTGCCCTCGGATGAATCGCGCCGCATGATCGATCGAGCGCACGTCGGCTTCACGACCGCACCGAGCACGGTGACCGTCGACGCCTTCCGCGTGCGCCTGTTCTGCCGCGCGACCGGCGAGACGGACGCCGCCTACGTCGACGAAGCCGCGGCACGGGCCGTCGGCCACCCGCGCTGCCCGGTGCCGACGACCTACCTGAAGGTGCTCGAGAACGAGCACTTCAACGCCGCGAGCGTCCTGCAGCATCTCGGCGTGCCGCTGCGCGGGGTGCTGCATGGCGAGCAGTCGTTCGACGTCCGCACTCCGGTGCGCGTCGGCGACGAAGTCGAGATCGAGCGCCGCATCGTCGACATCGCCGACAAGAAGAACGGTGCGCTCACGGTAATCACGCTCGACACGCGCTTCCGGCTGCGTGGTGCCGACGCCGCGACGAGCCGGCAGACGATCGTCGTCCGCAACACTCTGGCCGCGACATGAGAGTCTGGCCGGACGAGCTCGTGCTCGACGCCGGGCCGATCACCGCGGTCGAGCTCGCGCTCTTCGCCGCCGCGTCGGGCGACCACAATCCGCTGCATCTCGACGAGAGCGTCGCGCGCGCCGCCGGCTTCGAGCGACCAATCGTCCACGGTATGCTGACGATGGCGCACGTGTCGCGGCTCGTCGCCGGCCGCTTCGGCGCCGCGCGCGTGCGCACGCTCGAGACGCGCTTCACCGGTGTGCTGCTGCGCGGCGACGGTCTGCGCGTCGAAGGCACGCTCGTCGAGGTCGAACGCGACGGCTGCGCCTGTTACCGGCTGCGCGCTGCGGCGACGAGCGACGGCCACGAGATCGCGGTGGGCTTGGCGCGCATCGCGCCCACACCGGCGGCATGACGCGGCTCGTCGACAGCTTCGCAGCGGGCGCGCGGGTCTTCGTGCCAGGCCCCGGCAACGAATCGGCGGTGCTCGCCGAGGAGCTGCGCGCCGACCCGGATCGCGCCGGCGGCGTGACGTTCTGCGCGGTCCAGTTTCCCGGCATCGACCGCTTCGACTACGTCGCGCTGCACCCGGAGGCGAGGCTCGAGTCGTGCTTCATGACGCCGGCGCTGCGGCGCGGCCTGGCCGAGGATCGCGCGGCGCTGCTACCGCTCGACTACCTGGCGCTGGCGCGGCACCTCGTCGAAGGTCCGCCGTTCGACGTCGCGGCCGCGCAGCTCACGCCGCCCGACGACGACGGCTGGTGCAGCGCCGGCATCTCCGCCGACTTCGCTCCCCTCGTCTGGCCGCGCGCGCGCCGGCGGGTCGCGCATCTCAACCCGCGCCTGCCGCGAACGCGCGGCAGCTTTCGCGTCCACGTCTCCGAGCTGGACGTCGCGGTCGAGCGCGACGCCGCGCTGCTGCCGTACGCCGATGCCGGCGCCGGCGACGTCGAAGCGCGGATCGGGGAGCACGTCGCCGCGCTCGTGCGCGACGGCGACGCGCTGCAGTTCGGCGTCGGCTCGGTGCCGGTCGCCGTCGCCGGCGCGCTCGCCTCGCACCGGCGCCTTCGCCTGCACGGCGGGCTCGCATCGGCGGCGATGCGCGCGCTGTGGGAGGCCGGTGCGCTCGATCGCGACGCGCGCATCACAACCGGCGTGCTGCTCGGCGACGCTGCGCTGCACGAGTTCGCGGCGAGCCTCGAGCCGCTCTGGCTCACCGACGTCGCGCACACGCACGATCCGGCGAGCGTCGTCGCCGCGACGCGGGGGACGCGCTTCGTCGCCGTCAACGGCGCCGTCGAGGTCGACCTTTTCGGCCAGGCGAACGCCGAGCGCGCGAACGGTGCACTGGTCGCGGGCGCGGGAGGCCTGCCGGCGTTCGCGCAGGCCGCGCTGGCGGCACCGGGCGGTCGCCTGCTGATCTGCCTGGCGGCCACCGCGAAAGGCGGCAGCGTCTCGCGCATCGTTCCGGCGCTCGGCGACGGCGCGATCTGCACGTTGCCGCGCCACCTCGCCGACGTCGTGATCACCGAGCACGGCCGCGCCGAGCTTCGCGGGCTCGGCGTCGACGCGCGCGCCGAAGCGCTGATCGGCGTCGCGGCACCTGCGCATCGGGGGTTGCTAGCGGATGCCTGGTCGTCGATCCGCGCCAAGCTGTGAGCCCGTCATGACGCCTGCTGCCCCGACGATCCCGGAAGGTTTCGAGCCCGCTCCCATCGGCGGCGCGTTCGCAGTCCACAACGGGCCGCTCCACGCGCGCTGGCGAGACGGCCACCTCGAGCTCGGATTTCGCGTCGGGCCGCTGCACGTCAATCCGGGCAACGCTTGCCACGGCGGCATGCTGACGATGTTCGCCGACATCCTGATCTCGACCGCGGCGCAGTACCAGGCCGAGATTCCGCGCCAATTCCTGCCGACGGTGTCGCTGCAGAGCGACTTCGTCGCGCCGGCGCCGCTCGGCAGCTGGGTCCAGGGGCGTGCAGAGATCCTCAAGGTGACCAGGCATCTCCTGTTCTCGCACGGCCTGATCGAGGCCGACGGCGTGCTCGTCATGCGCGCGAGCGGCGTCTTCCGCCGCGGCCCGCTGCTGCCCGACAGCGCGAGCGACGACACGCTGCGGCTGACGGGGATGCCGGCACGCTAGCCGCGGCGACGCGGGTCACCTCGCTCGGTGCTTCGGCTAGCGCAGGCGGATCAGCCGCTTGCCGAGGTTCTCGCCGCGATAGAGGCCCGCGATCGCGCCGGGAGCCTGCTCGATGCCGTCGAGCACGTCCTCGAGGTACTGGAGGCGTCCTTCGCGCACCCAGCGCGCCAGCTCGGCGCGCGCCGCTGGCTCTTCGTCGCGGTGGTCGAAGATGACGAAGCCCTGCATGCGTGCACGCTTGACGAGCAGGTGGCGCTCGACGCGGGGCCCGAGCGGCGGCGGGCTCCAGCTCGCGACCGACGCGGTGCCGCAGACCACGATGCGCGCGCCGACCGCGAGGTGCGGCAGGACCGCGTCGCTGATCGCGCCTGCCGTGTTGTCGAAGTAGACGTCGACGCCCGAGGCGCACGCGTCGGCGAGACGCGCGCCGAAGTCCGGCGCCTTGTAGTCGAGCGCGACGTCGTAGCCGAAGCGCTCGAGACAGAGCCGCCGCTTCGTCTCGCCGCCGGCGATGCCGACGGTGCGGCAGCCGTGGATCTTCGCGATTTGGCCCACGCACGATCCGACCGCGCCCGCCGCGGTCGACACGACGACGGTGTCGCCGCGCCGTGGCTGGCCGATGGCGAGCAGGCCGTGGTGCGCGGTGACGCCGTTGATGCCGAGCACGCCGAGCGCAACGGAGAGCGGCAGGTCGGTCTCTTCGACGCTGCGCTGGATCGCGGCGCCGTCGACCGCGGCCCATTCCTGCCAGCCGAACATGCCGACTACGGCAGTTCCTCGTGGGAATCGCGGATCGTCGGACTCGACCACTTGTCCGACGGCGAACGATCGCATCACCTGGCCGATCGCGACCGGCTCGGCGTAGTTTGCGACCGCGCTGACCCAGCCGCGCATCGCCGGCTCGACCGAGAGCCACTCGTTGCGGACGAGGACCTGCCCCGGTCCCGGCGACGGTCGCGGCGCCTCCGCGACGCGAAAATGTTCGGCCTGCGGGATCCCATCGGGCCGGCTGACGAGAATCACCTGGCGATTGCGCTCGGCTGCGGTCATTCGAACTCCTGCGTCGCGTCACAGCGTCCCAGCGGCGCTGCGGCCGCGGGTTGCACCCCACTTGCGCGAGCTGCCACGCTGCTATAGTACACATGCGTACCATTTGCATCCATACGGCTGGAGGCGGCCGGCCGGATGCGCGACGAACAAACGAGGAAGAGATGGCCGGGCGCTGGTTCGAGGAATTCTCCGTCGGTCAGGTTTTCGAGCATCCTATCCGCCGCACCGTCACCGAGGCGGACAACGTCTGGTTCAACGGCGCAACGTGCAATCCGGCGGCAGTGCACATCGACGCTGAGTACTGCAAGGGTACCGAGTTCGGCCAGCCGCTCGTGAACAGCATCTTCACGCTCGGGCTCGTGATCGGCCTGTCGGTGCACGACACGACGCTCGGCACGACGGTGGCCAACCTTGGGATGACCGACACCCGCTTTCCAAAACCGGTCTTTCACGGTGACACGATCAACGTCCGCACAACAGTGAAGGACCTGCGCGAGAGCAAGTCGCGGCCGAATGCCGGCATCGTCACGTTCCTGCACCAGGGCTTCAACCAGCGGGGCGACGAAGTCTGCACCTGCACCCGCCAGGCGATGATGCTCAGGAAGCCGGCATGAGCTCATCGCCGAGGCTGCGCTCCATGCTGTTCGTGCCGGCGGACAGCGACAAGAAGCTTGCCAAAGGGATGACGTCGCCCGCCGACGTCCTGATCCTCGACCTGGAGGACGCGGTCGCGGAGGCGCACAAGCCGGTCGCGCGACGCATGGCCGCCGAGTTCATCAGCGCCGAGGCGGAGCGCATCGGCCCGCGTCTCTTCGTTCGCATCAACCCGCTCGATACCTCGTTCGCGATGGCGGACTTGGCGAGCGTCGTCGTGCCCGGACTCGCCGGCATCGTGCTGCCGAAGACGAAGAGCGCCGCCGACGCGCTACGCCTGTCGCACGGGCTCGACGCGCTCGAGGCGCGCGCCGGCATCGAGCCCAGATCGGTCCGCATCGTTCCGGTCGCAACCGAAACGGCTGAGGCGATGCTGACGATGCCGAGCTGGGCGCAGGTCACGCTGCCGCGGCTTGCCGGCATTACCTGGGGAGCGGAGGACCTGTCGGCGGCGGTCGGCGCGGTCTCGAACCGTGACGAGAACGGCGAATACTCGCCGCTCTATTCGCTCGCGAACGCGCTGTGCCTCGCCGCCGCGACCGCCGCCGGCGTGCCGCCGATCGACACCGTCCACGTCGACTTCCGCGACAGCGCCGGCCTCGCAGCGGCGTGCCGTGCGTCCCGCCGACGCGGCTTTCGCGGCCGCATCGCGATCCACCCCGACCAGGTGCCGATCATCCACGACGCGTACACGCCGAGCGCGACCGAGCTCGCGCACGCGAAGCGCATCGTCGATGCGTTCGCGGCGAATCCCGACGCCGGAACGCTCAATCTCGACGGCACGATGATCGACCGCCCCCATCTCACTCAGGCGCTGCGTACGCTCGAGCAGGCGTCATAGCAGTCCCGCACGCGAGGATCCCATGGACTTCTCGATCTCCGACGACCACCGCGCAATCCGCGAAGGCGTCGGCGCCGTCGTGCGCCGATTCGATGACGAGTACTGGCTCGCGCGCGACGATGACGGCGAGTTCCCGACGGACTTCCATCGCGCGATGGCCGACGCCGGCTGGCTCGGCATCACGATGCCGCCCGATTACGGCGGCGCCGGCCTCGGCGTCAGCGAGGCGGTGATCATGCTGCACGAGGTCGCGAGCCACGGCGGCGGCATGGCGGCGGCGTCGACGGTGCACATTAACCTGTTCGGACCCCACCCCATCGTCGTCTTCGGCACCGAGGAGCAGCGCAAGCGCTGGCTGCCGCGGCTCGTCGAAGGCAAGGACCAAGTCGCGTTCGGCTTCACGGAGCCCGACGCCGGTCTGAACACGACCGCGATCAAGACCTTCGCCGAGAAGGTGCCGGGCGGCTACCGCGTCCGCGGACAGAAGGTGTGGACGTCGACCGCGCAGGTCGCGTCGAAGATCATGCTGCTCACGCGCACCACGAAGCTCGAGGACTGCGCCCGCCCAACCGACGGCATCACAATCTTCTACACCGATCTCGACCGCTCGAAGATCGAGGTCCGGCGAATCCCGAAGATGGGTCGCAAGGCGGTCGACTCGAACGCGATCTTCATCGATGGCCTTGTCATCCCGGAGTCCGACCGCGTCGGCGAGGAGGGCAAGGGCTTCTCGTACATCCTGCACAGTCTCAACCCCGAGCGGCTGCTCGTCGCCGCCGAGGCGATCGCGATCGGCCAGGACGCGCTGCGCCGCGCCGTGCAATACGCGAAGGACCGGATCGTCTTCGACCGGCCGATCGGCCAGAACCAGGCAATCCAGCACCCGCTCGCCGAGCGCTGGATGGCCCTCGAGGCGGCCTGGGCGATGGTGATGAAAGGCGCGTGGCTCTACGACCAGCACCAGCCGTGCGGCGCCGAGGCGAATACCGCCAAGTTCCTCGGCGCGCGCGCCGGCTTCGAAGCCGCGCTGCAGGCGGTGCTCACGCATGGCGGCATGGGCTACGCGAAGGAATACCACGTCGAGCGGCTGCTGCGCGAGGTGACGATCACCCGCATCGCGCCGATCACCGAGCAGCTCATCCTCTCGTTCGTTGCCGAGAAGGTGCTCGACCTGCCGAAGTCGTACTGAGAAGGGACCCGTCGTGTTCAAACGAAACCTGTTCGCCGCCGACCACGAGGGCTTCCGCGACACCGTCCGGCGCTTCATCGCCACCGAGATCGCTCCATACCACGCACAGTGGGAGGAGCAGGGCATGGTGCCGCGCGAGCTGTGGCGGAAGGCGGGCGCCGCCGGGATGCTCTGCTGCACGGTGCCCGAGCAGTACGGCGGAATCGGCGCCGACTACCTGTTCGACGTCGTCGTCTTCGAGGAGATGGCGCGCTCGGGGTTCACCGGCCCGGGCTTCATGATCCACTGCGACCTCGTCGCAACGTACATCGCGAGCTTCGGCAGCGAGGCGCAGAAGAGCCGCTGGTTGCCGAAGATGGTCTCGGGCGAGGCGATCGGCTCGCTCGGCATGACCGAGCCGCACGCCGGCAGCGACCTCAAGGCGATCCGGACCAAGGCGGTGCGCGACGGCGACGACTACGTCATCAACGGCCAGAAGGTCTTCATCTCGAACGGCCAGCTCTGCGATGTCATCGTCCTGGCGACGAAGACCGACAGCAGCGCCGGCGCGAAGGGGGTGACGCTGTTCCTCGTCGACACCCACCTGCCGGGCTTCCGGCGCGGCAAGAACCTGCACAAGATCGGCATGAAGGGGCAAGACACGTCCGAGCTCTTCTTCGACGACCTGCGCGTCCCGGCCTCGGCGATGCTAGGCGAGGAAGGCCGCGGCTTCGAGCTGATGATGACTAAGCTGGCGCAGGAGCGGCTCGCGCAAGCGATTCGTTCGGCCATCGTCGCCGAGACGGTGATCGAGTGGACGATCGAGTACACCGCCGGGCGTAAGGCTTTCGGCAAGACGATCGGTGACTTCCAGAACACCCAGTTCAAGCTCGCCGAGCTGAAGACCGAAGCCGTCATCGGCCGCGTCTTCACCGACGAGTGCATTGCCAAGTTCATGCGCGGTGAGCTCGACTCGGTCGACGCGGCGATGGCCAAGATGTGGCTTTCGAACCTGCACTGCAAGGTCGTCGACGAGTGCCTACAGCTGTTCGGCGGCTGGGGCTACATGTGGGAGTACCCGATCGCGCGTGCGTACGCCGACGCACGCGTCGTCAAGATCGCCGGCGGCTCGATCGAGGTGATGAAGCACATCATCGGCCGCAAGCTCTTCGCCGACGTGCGCCACGGCCAGGATCACAGCGGCGTCGCGGGCGTCAACCCGGTTTGAGGAAGTCGAGATGAGCAGCGACATCGCAACCAGCCCGTTCCGCGACGACGCGCTTGCCGGCAAGCGCATCCTCCTCACCGGCGCCGGCACCGGGCTCGGCAAGGAGCTCGCGTGCTTCTTCGCCGCGCGTGGCGCAGCGGTGCACATCTGCGGCCGCCGCGAGGCGGTGCTGCAGCAGGCGGTCGACGAGATCGGCGCGACCGCCGCGTACGGCGGCTCGATCGCCTACCGCATCTGCGACGTGCGCAGCCCCGAGCAGATCGAGGGCATGGTCGAAAGCATCTGGAACGACGACGGCCCGCTCACCGGCCTCGTCAACAACGCCGCGGCGAACTTCATCTCGCCGTCGGCCGACATCAGCCCGCGCGGCTTCGAGGCGGTGCGCTCGACGGTGATGGACGGCGCGCTCCACGCCACCCTCGCCTGCGGCCGGCGCTGGATCGCCCAGGGCCTTCCCGGATCGGTCGTGAGCATGCTCGTGACCTGGGTCTGGACCGGCTCTGCGTACGTGCTGCCGTCGGTGATGGCGAAGACCGCGGTGCATGCGATGACGATGTCGCTCGCGGTCGAATGGGGTCGGCACCGCATCCGCGTCAACGCCGTCGCGCCCGGGCCCTTCCCAACCGAGAGCGCGTGGGAGAAGCTCGCACCGATCCCGAAGGCGAACGTGGGCGCGGCGTCGGCCGACGAGGTGCCGATGGGCCGCTTCGGAAAAATCGACGAGCTCTGCAACCTGCTGACGTTCCTGCAGGCCGACGGCTGCGAGTACCTCACCGGGCAGAACATTGCGATCGACGGCGGCCATCACCTCGCCTCGCCGAGCACGTTCGCCGCGCTCGGCAAGCTGACGCCCGAGGACTGGGCCGAGGCGAAGGCGCTCGTGCGCGGACGCGCGGAGCAGGAAAAGAAGCAGCGCTCGACGGGCTGAAAAGCGCGCGAGCGCCGACGCCATGCAGGACCTGATGGACCTGCGGCGGCACGCCGCCGAAGCAGCCGGGCGCGTCGCTCTCGTCTGCG
>Ga0306921_10002671_pt1 | contig 17908 bp, 20 predicted proteins | sample sta12Cox44000080_FD_203760 | JGI IMG/M metagenome (GOLD analysis project Ga0306921, IMG submission 203760) | Lab enrichment of tropical soil microbial communities from Luquillo Experimental Forest, Puerto Rico - statoxic.12C.oxic.44.000.080 (v2)... | ecosystem: Environmental > Terrestrial >... | reverse complement strand
GTTTCTTCATTAGCTCCACATCCGCGGCAGTTAGTCCGGACGGAATGTAAATCTTGCCGTCCGACACTCGCTTGTCGATCTGCAGTTCGGTGATCATTCGGCCGTTGATGAATATAAAGAGAAAACCGCCTCGACGATCGACACTCAGGGTATCGAGGATGACCCGCGCGTGCTCGTCGAGCTGAAACAATGCGCCGAATGTTCCGTCCTGGGCTGGGTACGGAGAGAAGGCCATGACATCGTGCTCGGTAATCCACGGCAGCTTTTGGATGGCAATGTCTCTGCCGGAAGCCGTCGCGCGCGCGGATATTGCGAACACGTCCGTATCCCGAGGGTTCGCTTGCGCATGTACGCGAAACGTGCAGTGTCGTTGCTTCGCTGCTGCATCAATCAGCGCAAAAGCCAGACAAAACACGAATACACAAAGAGTTCTCATGCCCATCGACTGCGAAAACATTCGCGAGTTCATAAATGGTTTGACAGTAATTTTGCAACCCAGAAAAGTTTTCGGGCTGTTTAGGGCCTCATGAAGCGCTGCCTTATTTTGCTCGTTCTGATGGTTTGCGTAGCTGGGGCAGTGTTCGGCCAGGACGTTACGCCCACGGCCACGCCGGCGCGAAAACGAGGCTGGTTGAGCCGTATTCTTCATCCATTTTCTCCCAACGTCGTTCCACAATACAAAGATCCACGGCTGCGCGGGCTCGCTCTTGATCTGCAAATCACTCCCCAAACCGTGAAGTTATCTGAAGTCCGCCAGCTCAGCGTGAAAGTGACCCTGGCAAATCTGTCGAAACGCCCCGTCGCGCTCGATTTTCCCACGACCCAGCGCATTGAAATCTATCTCACAAATTCCGCCGGCGAAGTCCTGACAAGGTGGTCTGAGAACCACGCGATTGCCGAAAAGCCTGCGACAATTCTAATTAACCCCTCCGAGCGGATCGAGTACAACGAAACAATCTCGACCCGCGAACTCACGCCTAACAAAGTTTTTATCGCCGAGGTTTTCTTTCCTCAATTTCTGGAGCTGCGCGTTAGGCAAAAGTTTCTGGCCGTTCCTTGACGAAGCGACGGAGTAGTGCAGAGACTGGGTAATAAGTAGTGGCTTCTGAAACACTTCCAACAGTCCAGCACTCCAACAATCCATTACTGCTCTTTTCCGACTATCACATGCACCCGCAGGGACATCGTGTGCAGCGATACACGCAGGAATTGCTCCAGCCCTGGGCGGATGCGGCGCGGAGATTAGGGTTAAAGGATATCGCCTTCACCGATCACGATCGTTATTACGCCGGAATCGATTTCGACGAAATCCATCGGTTGCGGGAACGAAACCCCGATTTGCGGATCCGCGCGGGGATTGAGCTGGATAACGATCCCGTCCATTCACTGGCGGGCCGCAAATGGATTGAAAAAAATTTGGACAAACTGGATTTCGTTCTCGGCTCGGTGCATTTCCTGGAGCGCGCCGATCAGATGTTCGACAGCGTGCCGGGTGGCGCGGCGCAGTTCGAGGGCAGGAACATCGATCAGATGTACGCCGATTACTTTCGCCGTCTGCGCGAACTAATTGCGACTGGGCTGGTTGATTCTCTTGCCCATTTGGATTTGATCAAAATCCACGGACATCGTCCGACGGCAGAAATCGGCACATTGGTCAACGAGACACTTGAATTTATTCGTGCGCGCAATCTTGCCATCGAGCTTTCCACCGCCGGTTGGCGCAAACCAGTAAACGAACTTTATCCTAGCGATTCAATCGTCGAGTTAGCGATGGAGAAGGGTATTCCATTTACAACCGCCTCCGACGCGCACTCACACGTCCAAGTTGGCGAAAATTTTGGGAAGCTCGCGTACAAAATGGCCGAAATCGGCATTCGCCAGGTTTGCATTTTTGAAAAGCACAAACGTGCCGAGATACCGCTACAAATGTAGATCGAGCTGCGACTGTCTCTCTGCAGAAAACGCCTGTCCTGTTTCCGGCGGCAGCGGTAGATTGAAGCCGAGCCGTTCGGCGAGACGTTGACATGTCTCCGGTGCAAAGCCTTCGAAATGATTGCCGGCAAATGCCCAGACACTGCGCACGTCTGCAAGGTGCCGCTGAATTTTCAGCGACCAGCTTTCTAACGCGGCTTCCCGTTTCCAGAGTAATTTTTCGTAACGATGCATATGGCCACCGTCGGCGTCGTATTTGGTCGCGTAATCGCCTAGCAAACGCAGGTAGAGAAAATCAGTGGTGCACGGCAGAAATTCGAACGGCGCAAGGTTCCGCTCGTTTAGCGGAGTGGTATCAGACCAGACCCAGCAGATGCGGTACTTTTCCACTAGCCGGATAAACTGCGGTCGATGCCAGCCAGCGTGGCGAAATTCAATGGCAAACCGGATATCCCGCGGCAATTGCATGAGAAACTTGCGCAGCGCGTGCTTGCCATCGGCTGGTTTCAGCGAAGGCGGGAGCTGAATGAGGATCACCTGGAGCTTTGTTCCGAGTGGTTCGATTGCGCGGAGAAACGAAAGTAGCTCCGCTGCGCAGTCTCGGAGGCGACAAATGTGGGTGATTTGACGGGGAAGCTTGCAGGTAAACCGAAAGTTGGCGGGAGTCGTTTCGGTCCAGCGGCGAACCGTTGCTTCGGTTGGCGCAGCGTGAAAAGTAGAATCCACTTCGACGGCCGGAAAATGACCTGCATAAAATTCGAGCCAGTGCGACTCTGGCAGATCAGGCGGATAAAAAACACCGCGCCAGTCTTCAAAGCTCCATGCGCACGAGCCAATGCGTATTTTCTGCTGGTCGAACAGGTTCAAATGGGATCGAGAAAGTATTCGGTTTTGTCCGTCGGAAAAGATGTCACGTTGAGAGAAGAGACTGTGCTAAGAATTTGACGGGCTGGATAAGTTAACTACCCTGCCACACTTAGATGCAACTGGTTATTCGCACCTTCGTACTTCTCACTGCTACGCTGTTTCTTTTACCTGAATTCGGCACCGCCTCCATCATCTTTCGGGCAGGCGAAAAAGCGAAGTATGTGCCTCCGGGTGAAGAGGAGATGAACGGCAATGCAGCGGAGCTTTATCAGATCGGGCAGACTGCAGAAAAGGAGGGCAATACTAAACGTGCGATCAACGCGTACAAAACACTCGTCAAACGTCACCCCAAAGATGCGCTAGCTTCCACAGCACTTTATCGTGCCGCTCAATTACAGGAACAGATCCATCTCTATACGCAGGCGTCCGATTCGTATCTCCAGCTGGTCGAAAGATTTCCAAGCAGCGCGCATTTTGATGATGCAATCGAGGGGCAATTTCGAGTTGGTGAAGTTTATTTGAGTGGCAAGAAATTAAAGGTTTTGGGAATTCCAATCGCCTCGGCTCTGGATCGTGCGGTGACGATTTTTGCCAATGTTGTGCGCACCGCGCCGTATGGAAAATACACAGCGCGAGCACAGTTTAATATTGGTATGGCGCGTGAGAAGCAGGGAGCCAACGATGCGGCGATCCAGGCTTATCAGGCCGTCGTAGACAAGTTTCCGAACGAGCCAATAGCTGTCGATGCCCAATATCAAATCGGTTACATTTGGTTTACAGCCGCGCAGCTAGGCACAAATGACGCCGCTGCGGCAAACAATGCGAAGACGGCTTTCCAGGATTTCCTCTTTCACTATCCCAAAAGCGAGAAAGCAGCGCAGGCGCGCAAGAATCTCGACATTCTTGAACACAAGCAGACAAACAATTCCTTCAAGGTCGCGAAATTTTACGACAAACAAAAATATTACCGCGCTGCGGTCATATACTACAACGAAGTGATTCGGCAGCAGCCGGGATCACAGGAAAGCAACGAGGCGAAGAAGCGGATCGACCAGTTACGCGCCAAATACGGCGATGCTGCGCTGCAGCCGGCCATACCGGTCTCACAGAACGCAAAGAAAAAACCCGAAGCGCACGCAGGTCGAACTGCCGGAACCGGTTCGGCCAAGCCAGGTGCACCGAACAACGAAGCGCCCCTGCCTGCATCGGAAAGCGATAGCTCGCTTCCGCCGCCGGCTTCGCTCGCGCCAGATACGACTACTGCGCCTGCACCGGGTACCACCACTGCGCCTGGAGCGGGTACAACAACTGCGCCTGGACCTCTGTTGCCTCCGTCAGGCACGAGCACAAGCACCGATCCTTCCGGCGCTCCCGGAGCATCGTCTTCCCCCGAAGAGTCCGCCTTACCGGCGCCTTGAAAGCCTCACTTGCGACAATCCTTTGCCTCGCGATTTCCGGTTGCCTTGGATATCACGTCGGGCCGGTAAAGCCGTACTATCTGCGAGATATTCACAGCATTGCGGTGCCGACGTTTAAGAATCGCACTCTGGTGCCGCGCGTCGAAGTCCTGGTGACCGATACGCTGATCAAACAATTCCAACAGGATGGCACATTTCAAATCACGAGCGACGATAAGGCAGACGCCACTTTGAATGGAGAAATATCTCACATCATTCGGACGCCGGCGCGCTCCGTTAGCGGGAATGTGCTGGCCACAACTGAATTTAACCTTGGGTTAACCGTAAGATACACGCTCAGTGCACGAGACGGCAAACCGCTGGCCGGTGGCGGCGAAGTAACCGGTAGCACCAGTTTCTTCGTCAGCAGCGACGTAACAACAGACGAACGACAAGCTTTGCCACTCGCCACCGAGGACCTTGCCACCCGATTAGTTGCTCAACTAAGCGAGGGATGGTGACGAGATGAAAGGTGAAGAGAAGTTATGGGCCATCCTCAATGAGAAACTCGATAATCTACGCGCTACCAATCGCCTGCCTGAAGCAATTCGGGTCGCTGAAACGGCGCTTGAAGTAGCCAGGCGTGCATTCAAAGGAAACCAGACTGCACTCGCCACGAGTTTTGAGAAACTAGGGCAACTGCTCGAACAAAAGGGGGATCACGCAGGGGCCGAAGCATATTTGCTGAAGGCGCACGCGATTCTTGAAAAGGGAAATCCGCCAGATCAACGCGCCATCTACCGCTCGGCACGACGGTTGGCCCTGCTCTTCGATAGTCTTGGCCAGTCCGAAGAGGCGATCGATTTTTACCAGAAAGCAATAGCTGCTGGAACCGAGGTCGAAGACGTTCCCTACTCAGATATCGGAACCATGCTGAACAACGTTGCGCTGATTCTGCGCAAGTCGGGACGGCAAAAGGCGGCCGAACCATGCTATCTGCGTGCTTTGGAGATTTACGAGAAACAACTGGGACCTGACCACGCTGATGTGGCATCGGTGCTGAACAATCTGGCTGTGTTTTACACCAACGAACGCCGATACACCGAAGCCGAAAAATTACATCTTCGGGCATTGGCAATCAGAGAAAACCTCCAACCTCGTCCGATCGCCGACATTGCCCAATCGAAATGCAATCTGGCGGTGGTCTACCATTCGCGTGGTGATTATGCGAAGGCGGCGGAGCTCTATCAATCCTCACTAAAAAACTGGGAACAAGTCGAGGATACACCCTCGAAAGATTACGACATTGTCGTGTCTAACTATGCCGATCTCTTACGTTCGCTAGGACAGGTGCGCAAAGCGCATCAATTAGAGGTACGGGCGCGGAAGAAACGGGGCGGCTGAAGCTACCTAAGGAATCCTTTTGATTTCAGCTTGCAGGCACGCTACCACCCTCGCATTGTAAAGCCCCGCTGTCTTGCTCGCGTGGCGGAACTGGCAGACGCGTACGGCTCAGGACCGTATGGGGCAACCCGTGGAGGTTCGAGTCCTCTCGCGAGCAGTTACTCTCGTCGTGCAACTGAGCCTTTGCTCTAACCAGCAACTGCCCGACGCTTGCAGAAACCACAGTTGCTATTTTGCGCCGGCTTTTCTTCTGGCTGCCCAGCGCGCTTTCATTAGCTCGGAAAGTCTCCTTCGGCCGGCAGGTGTAAGCGCACCTTTTTTTCGCCTCGAGGGTTTTTGTTTTCCTGCTGCTTTCCTTCTTGCCGCCCAGCGCGCTTTCATTAGCTGGGAAAGCCTCCTTCGGCCGGCCGGGGTGAGCTGACCTTTCCTCCCTGCAGGAGCTGCTCCTCCAGTGCCTCGCGTCCTTGCCCAACGAGCTCGGGCGGCTGCCGCTAGCTTCGCTCTTGTGGCAGGCGAGAAGTAGCGTCCGAGGGCGGTGGGAGCGGTTGGCCTTTGAGGGGCACCTCGCAAAAGAGAGGAAAGGCGTCGTTGCAGATTATCGATTTGGTGGCGAATTGAGATCGCTTCCTTTAGATCTTTAACAGATATGTCCATGTCGGTAAATAGCCGTAGTTGTCGCATATGGCAATTAGTAATTTTATGATTAGTTTCCGGTCTTGTTCCTCAAGGTTAGCTTGTTAGCTATGTCATGAGTCACAAGACGGAGCAGTTTAACAAAGGCGCGCTGACGCCCCGTTGAGATTCCTGACATGAGTACCAAACCTGCGCACGTTCGCGAAATGTTCGGGTCAATTGCGACGCGCTATGACCTCGCAAACCACGTGCTGAGCTGCGGCATCGATTTCTACTGGCGAGCGCGCGCGGCTCAAATCGTCGATGCCTGGCGCCCACATACGATCGCCGATCTTGCAACGGGCACAGGAGATCTAGCGCTGGCCATGCAAAAGAAATTGCCGTATGCGGAGCTGACCGCTGTCGATTTCCTGCCGGAAATGCTCGAGCTTGCGCGCCGCAAAGGTGTGCGGCGAGTGGTATTGGCTGATGCGTTGAAACTCCCGTTTGACACCGCCTCTTTCGACTGTGTCACTATCGCCTTTGGCCTGCGCAACCTGGAAGACTCCTCAGCGGCACTGAGTGAAATGCGGCGCGTGCTTAACGCCAAGGGTCACCTGCTCGTGCTAGAGTTCTCATTGCCGACAACGCCGATTTTGCGCTCGGCGTATCGCTTTTATTTGCATCGGTGTCTGCCATTGCTTGGCTCATTTCTAACACAAAAGAAAAGCGCCTATGACTACCTCGGTGATTCAATCGAGGAGTTTCCGAGTGGCAACGCGATGTGTGAATTGATGCGGGGAACCGGTTACATTTCTCCAAGCTTTGAACCTTTGACCGGAGGGATCGTCACAATTTATACCGCTACAAAACCCTAGGCACAGTGTGATAGGCCAACACGGAAAGTCCCTTGCCACAGCGCGCAAAGAGAGGTACAAAAATCGGCGTGATTGATTACATCCAAAAAGGCGGATTATTGATGTGGCCGATTCTGGCCTGCAGCATCATCTCAATTGCTGTTTTTGCGGAGCGCCTTTTTTATTTTCATCGTGCGACGATCCATGTGGGCGAGTTCTTGAAAGGATTGTCGAATTTAATACGCCGTCGCAATTTCGCTGAGGCTTTGCACGAGTCTGCCGGCACGCCGGGCCCGGTGGCGCGAGTGATTCATTCTGCGATTATCCGGCACGATGCGCCTCGAGCGGAGTTACGCGACATTGTACAGGAAGCCGCGCAATTGGAAGTACCAAAACTGGAGCGGTTTCTTCCTGTGCTTGCTACCATTGCTTTCCTGACGCCGTTGCTCGGGCTGCTTGGGACCGTCGTGGGGATGATCGAGGCTTTCGGCACGATCGCCTCAAGCGGAGGTTATGCAACGGTGACGGAGCTTTCGGGTGGCGTTTACAAGAGTTTGCTAACGACTGCGGCTGGGCTCGTTGTAGCAACACCGACATTTGTCGCATACAGCTATCTTTCCTCCCGCGTAAATACCATGATGCATGACATGGAGCGCGCAGGCATTGAGATTGTCCACATGTTGACCGAAAGCCGTCCAATTAGCGGGATCATTAGTTTCCAACAACCTGATGAGACGGTGCGTGAGATGGAAGCACGGCAGGACCTTTAATGGCCGATGGCTCATTTGGTGGGGTCCGTGAAGCCGAAAAACGTTAAAGGCATTTAACTTTGAGACTCAGCCGAACAACAAACTATAACTTCGGGTGGCTTTTGCTGATCGGGCTTGTCGATCTCGCTTTCCTAGTTGCTTTTTTTCTGTTGCTTAGTTCGAATTTCATCCTGCAACAAGGCATCTCGATTTCTATGCCGTTCTCGCGTTTTACGCTCGGTCCGCAGAGCAACCTCCAAATCATCAGTATTACAGGTGGGGCGGTTCCCGCCATTTATTTTCAGGACCAGCGAGTTACCATGGAGCAGCTTGGGCCGTTACTCGATGCAGCCAAGCGTAAGGAGCAATCTATTATCATCAAGGCCGACCGTTCTGCTTCTTATGAAACAGTCGCTGAAGTGACGAACATTGCGCTCGAACACGGCATCACATCGGTTGCGCTCGGTGCAACTCCACCACGATGAATAGCGTTGCGTCGGAGATCGCAGCCGAACCGCTTCTCTTTAGCTGGGATTCCCCTCGGCGGCAAAGGACGATGCTCGCGGCTTTCCTGCTGTTGTCGTTGGTGGGTCATGCCCTATGCTTCTATATCTTCCAAATTGTTTACCCGACCCCAGTAGCGCTTTTGCCGCCGCCGGCTCGCGTCACATTTATAACGCCCGACTCCGAAGAAGGCCGCGCGCTGCTTCGTTGGATTGATGCAGAAGATCCTGCGGTTGCTTTCACAACTCATCCGGCACCGGGAGCAAGGCTTGGTGCCCTGCCAAAGACTGAGCATCTGCCCTCCTATTCTATGGTTGAACCGATTCTGAAGGAACTTCCACCATTGAAGCCGGATCTGAGGATTCCGAGTTCTCGGCCGCCAGGTGCCGTACATTCGACCGCTTGGAAAACCGCCTCTGTCAGAGGCGCCGTCAAGACATACATTTCCTTTTCCGAGGAACTCGATCAATTTGGTGCCCCGAGCCTGCCACAATCAGGCTTCGCACCGTCCAACGAAGAGACACCTCAAACGCTTCGATTTCGCGTGGCGGTAGATGACTTGGGCGAAATTCGCTACTGCTTTCCGATCAACTCGTCAGGTGATCCAGCGCTGGACGAACAAGCGCGCTTGCAGATCATCCGCAGCCGTTTCTTACAAAACAAACGGACCGGCAACAAACCCGACTCCGCTCTCATTTGGGGCATGGCCACAATTGAATGGGGCAGCGACGTCGCACGCCCGCAGCAAGCACAGGCCCCCACCGTTACGCCGTGATACGCGTAAGTCTTGCTACTCTTATCACGATTTATCTGCTGCTTTTTCTTGCGGCGGTGTTTCTATTCTGGATAGTGGGAGAATGGAACCGCCGGCGGCGAGAGCGACGGTCTCTTCAGCACCGGCTGCGTTGTGTGATTTGCGCGTTCGAATTTGAGGATCGCACGGATGCGCTGCTTCCCCGGTGCCCGCACTGCGGAAGTTTAAACGAACGATTCAGGATGGAGAACATTTAACATGGGAATGTGGATAGGCCGAAACCGCAAAGCGCGCGTGACTTATGGTTTCGACGAGATCGCGCTTGTGCCGGGACGTGTGACGATCAACCCAAGCGAAGTGGACATCACGTTTCGCTTGCCCCGAAAGGCAGCGGAACCGCTTGAGTTAAAAATTCCGATCCTCGCCAGCGCGATGGATGGGGTCGTCGATGTCGGCTTTGCCATCGCCATGAACAAACTCGGGGGACTTGCCGTTTTGAACTTGGAAGGAGTCCAAACGCGATACAAGAACCCGCAGGAAGTCCTGCAGAAAATCGTCGAAGCGAGTAAATCGGAGATTACCGCGTTGTTGCAGCGAATTTACCAGGAACCCATCCAGCAGGATCTGATTGCGGCGCGTGTGCGCCAGATCAAGGACGCCGGTGTTGTAGCTGCGGTAAGTTCGATTCCTCAGCGCGCAGTGGAATTTGGCAGAATCGCGCAAGAAGCTGGCGCGGACGTTTTTGTCGTCCAAAGCACGGTCTCCACTGTCCGTCACATTTCGTCGGAGTACAAGTCGCTAGATCTTGAAAAATTTTGTCGCGAGATGCGCATCCCAGTGATCGTCGGAAACACAGTCGGGTACGACGTGACTCTCGAGATAATGGAGTGCGGGCCGGCTGCTGTCTTGGTTGGGGTCGGGCCGGGAGCTGCTTGCACATCGCGTGGCGTGCTCGGACTGGGGGTTCCGCAGGTGACTGCAACAGTCGATTGCGCGGCAGCGCGCGATGCTTACTTCAAAAAAACATCGCGGTATGTGCCGATCATCACAGACGGCGGGATGAGCAAAGGCGGCGACGTTTGCAAGGCGCTGGCCTGCGGCGCAGACGCGGTCATGGTGGGCAGCGCGTTTGCCAAGGCTCAGGAAGCTCCAGGACGCGGATACCATTGGGGCATGGCTACTCCGCACGCCAATCTTCCTCGTGGCACGCGCATCAAAGTGGGCGCGACGGGTTCATTGAAGCAAATTCTTTTCGGCCCGGCCGAAGTTGACGACGGCAGCCAAAATCTCGTTGGCGCAATCACTACTTGCATGGGCAATGTAGGGGCACACAATCTTCCTGAATTCCAGCAGACTGAGATCATCATCGCGCCTTCCATTAGGACGGAAGGTAAGCTCTTCCAGACGGTGCAAAACGTCGGCATGGGAACCAGCTGACGCTGCCAGCTTTCAACCTTAACGCTACATCGTTATGCCCGAGCGCAGAGTAGTCATCACTGGTATGGGTGTTGTCACGCCGGTTGGCAACGACCTTGAGACGTTTTGGTCCAATCTGAAGAATGGCGTCAGCGGCATTCGTACGATCGACGCGTTTGATACCAATGGGTACGACTGCAAAATTGGGGGGCAAGTCCGCGATTTCGATCCTAAGCCGTTCTTCAAAAATCCAAAGGAGGTACGACGTACCGACCGCTTTACTCATCTTGCAATGGCCGCAGCAAAAGCGGCGGTCGCCGATAGCGGGATCGACATGGATAATCTGAAAGACCGCAACCGTTTTGGCGTAATCGTTAGTACCGGAATTGGCGGCCTGAAAACATTGCAGGACCAGTTGCAGATCCTTTTGACCAGAGGGGCCGGGCGAAACTCCCCCTTCACGATCCCAATGTTGATTAGCAACATGGCCGGCGGCGTCATTTCGATGGAGTTCAACCTGCGCGGTCCGAATCTCTGCATCGTTACCGCATGCGCTACGTCGAACAACGCCATCGGTGAGTCCTGGCGAATCATCAAATCCGGCGACGCAGATATCTTCCTCGCTGGGGGCGCCGAGGCGTCCATTGTCGAAATCGGCGTCGCAGGATTTTCAGCCATGAAGGCACTCAGCACGCGCAATGATGAGCCCGAGCGCGCGTCGCGGCCGTTCGACCGGGATCGCGATGGCTTTGTGATGAGCGAAGGCTCAGGAGTCGTAGTTGTGGAGGAGCTGGAACATGCCAGGGCGCGCGGCGCAAAGATTTACTGTGAAATCACGGGATACGGCATGTCCGCCGATGCCTACCACATGACTGCGCCGCCTCCGGATGGCGAAGGCGCCGCGCGCGCAATGAACCTGGCGCTGGAGCATGCCCGCGTCTCACCTGAGCAGGTCGATTACATCAACGCGCACGCGACTTCCACCGACATCGGCGATCTTTGCGAAACCCGTGCCATCAAGGAAATCTTTGGCGAACATGCATACAAGGTTTCGATCAGTGCAACGAAATCAATGACCGGCCACTTGTTAGGCGGCGCTGGTGGAATAGAGATGGCAGCCTGCGCACTGGCCATTCGCGACTCTGTAATTCCGCCTACCATCAACCTGGAAAATCCGGGCGAGGAATGCGACCTGGATTACACGCCCAACATTGCCCGCGAAAAGAAAGTGCGCGTCGCACTCAACAATTCCTTTGGTTTTGGTGGCCACAACGCCACCCTGGTCGCGACTGCGTTTGAAGGTTAGCCCGGCCGCGGTGACTTGCGATTCCGACGCCGCAATCGCTTTGACTAGTCAGTCGTCAGTTGGCACTGTTGCGTATTCACTGTCCGATGCGGGCATAGCTTAATGGTAAAGTTCCAGCCTTCCAAGCTGGCCATGCGGGTTCGATCCCCGCTGCCCGCTCATTCTTCTTCGCATTACTAAATCGACGTGAACAAACGTCGCTGGACAGTGTTAGTCTGACCACTACTTCTGACCAGCCATGGCATCACTGACCCCCTTTTAATGCAAGATCAGCCAATTGTCAGCCATTAGGCGATAGAGTGGTCGATCGTATTAAGCCCCAGTAAGGCACCGACAAGCACCCAACGCCGGCAAGATAATCTCGCGCAAGAAAACACCGGAGCCGACGCCAAAACGTGAGAAAGGCAGACTCAAGCGGGCGAGTCGAGAGTTTTTTCGCTCGTTCTTCGGACCGAGACCAACGCAAACTCCCTCTGCCGTTTGGCGAGGATAGCTAACAACCGAAATCTCAGGACATGCTAGTCCTATTATCTGTTTTGGGCCGCATCTTTTTCGAACAATTCTGTCGACCTTAGCAGTTCTTCAATCGCATGGGCCTCTTTTTTAACCCCACGCTGGAGCACCCCAATCATTTCGACGCCTCGGGGAGACAAAGTTTCTTCGCGCAGCAAGACTTCCAACCCAAACAACAGGGGCCCCAACGGCTCACGAAGCAGATGCGTAATGCGCTGAACAAATTCTGCATTGGCCGTTCCCATCGGTTTCAGTTGGGCGTTCAATTGACGCAGAGCTTGTTGGTGTTCCTCAACGAATTGGACGGTCGCCTCGATAATCACGTTGTCGAAAAAAGATTCCACAACTCGCCGCGCAGCATTCTGTGCGTCAACATCGAAATGTGCATTCGTGTCGGCGAAGGCTTTAAGCGAAGTGTCAATGAAATCCCGACGAATCAGGCAGATCTCGCGGATCAATTCTTCTAGTTTGTAACCCTGCCGCCAGCGCTTCCAGCCGTGTGCCCTCGAATCCTGCCTCGCCTCTCTCTTGATCTCGCGGGCATGGGGCTGTTTGAGGAGAGCTGCCAGCTCGGTGCAGAGCTCCGGGAGATGATCAAGCAGTTGTGTATACGTAAGATTGTCCGAAGTAGAAATGTTTGGGTGCTGATCAACTGCAGCGATCCAGGATTGGAGGATTTGCTCCCGGTGAGCGAACACAAAGTCGCCAAACCCAGCGATTGATGGGACCGCAGACCTTTTTTCGCGGTAACGGGTGATGGACCTATACCTCCTAATCTTATTTCGGAGGTTAATACCTGCGCGGCCTTACCCTGAGGAATCGTCACCGCCCAAAATTCCAAACTGAAACTCGGGATCTTGCGTCTTGTGTGACGGGCTGTGTCGGTGACCAGAGGTCGTTGCCAGTAGCAATTCCAGGACGTGCCCCTCAAGAGGACCGAGATGCGGACCCATCAATGTGCCTGGGTGCCGCCATCGTCAGATTTTTTTGCATCGGGGGGGTGAAACCGCGGACGTGACATGCGGCGACATTTATGGCGTAAGGAAAATTTTACCTGTATAAGGATCTTCTACCGGGGTTCCCGGCGGAAAACCGAGAACTTGGACGTAACCGGCATCCGGCGCGAAAGGACTGGTAACTAAGCCTGGTTTACCGGGTACCGGCGTTCCATACGGTAGGTTAGTCTTTTGGTCGTCCGCCACCGAACCCGCCTTTGCCCAACGGACGTCTGGTTGGCCTGACGCCGGGGTTGGCTTGTCCACAGCCTGACTGCTCGGAGCATCGCTTGACGGCGTTTGTTTACGCTTATGCGTGATGCGGTGTGGTCGCGGTGTCTCTTTCGGGTGAGCGATTGCGCTACGTAGCGTCTTGAAGAAATCCTGCAAGGGCTCTGCTTTCGCTGCGTCAGCCGCACTGAATAACATGGATATCGACAACCAGCCTACCATTGCTTGGTGTCGTCGTTTCACCAACACTGCTTCGTGACAGCCGCCTGCTGTGCGCGTGTTGCAATTGACTAAACCATTAGAATGACTGCGGTTCTGGGTTGGAACCTTTCGCCATGCGGAGCTAGGGAAGCCGCAGGACTCATCAAATCCTGCGGCTTTTTATCGGTGATACTCCAGCCTTCGCGTCAATCGACGACGACGCGATCAACCATACGTGAATCACCTACATTTGCGTAATAAATATGCACCTTAGTGCCGGGTTTGATGGCGGTTTGAATCACTTCGCCCTTCTTATTTAGGACGTGACCGCGCCCGTTAAGAACGTAGGTGCCCGGAATATTCGTATGATCCTCGAGAACAACAAGGGTCCTGGCCGGCTGGTAACTGGCCGCCGAGCCTTCCTCACTTGTCATTTTGATGACCGCTCCCGTCACCGTTATTTCTTCGGTGGTACTTGTCCCTTGCGCTTTACCCTTCGATTCTGGCTGGGCAAACGCCAGCGGCGCCACCATGGCGCAGCAGACGACGATGGCAATTGGTTTCTTCATGATAAACCTCCTGTTGATGGTTGTGGATTACGGTTGGTTACCCTTTACAAAGGGATTTCGGAGCGCGTGCTGCACGAAATTTAGATTTCTGTCGTCTCTGGCTTATCTTCTGCAATCTTGAAAGAAGCCGTTAACCTGAATACTCCCGTGGGAAACGGGCGGGGTCAGAGCGATGTGTTTCCTTCGACCCACTGGAGCGTGGTGCTCGCGGCGGGCCGAAGCCAGGCCGAACCGGAGATGGCACGTGCCGCGCTGGCGGAACTTTGCCGGGTCTATTGGGCGCCGCTTTATGGTTTTGTACGCAGTCGCGGGCACACCGTGCACGACGCACAGGATCTCACGCAGAGTTTTTTTGCCTACTTGCTCGAACATAAAGTTTACGCCCGCGCGGATCGACGGAAAGGCAAGTTCCGCTCATTTCTGCTTGCCTCCCTGAAAAATTTTCTCGCCGACGCCGCCGACAGAGAACGGACTCTTAAGCGCGGCGGTGCACAGATTTTTCTGCCGTTGCATGAAGAACAGGCGCAAGAGGCGGAGTCGCTTTTCCAGACGCACAGCGGCATGAATAACGAAGATCGGCTTTTCGATCATAGTTGGGCCGAGGCGTTGGTTGCCGCTGCGTTGGAACGGCTCTCCGCGGATTACAAACGTGAGGCAAAGGAACAGCTTTTCAACGAATTGAGGATTTTCATCGCCGGTGGTGCGGAGCCGCCGCCAACGTATGCTGAGCTTACGGATCGATTGGGCATAACTGAGTCAACGCTTCGAAGTCATGTCACCCGTCTTAGAGGGCGTTATCGACAAGCATTACGCACTGAAGTGCGCCGAACGGTGAACACCGAAAAGCAGGTAGATCAAGAGTTGCGCGAGTTGCTCCACGTGCTAACGGAAATATAAGAAACGCGAGCCATGGGAAAACCTCTGGCATCTGGCGCCGGCGTTTGCTCGATCTGCGGCAAGCCGTTGAACGCAAAAGGCGACTGCCTGGCTTGTCTGCTGCGGACGGGTTTAGAGAAAACAGGCGTTGAACTTAAACCGGCTCTCTTAGCGTTCGGCGATTTCGAAGTCGAGCAACACTCAGATGGTTCTTGCTGGGTACTCGGTCACGGTGCACTCGGCGTGACATACCTTGCAGTGGATAAGGTGTTACGCCGGCGCGTCGCCCTGAAAGTGATTGAGGTGCCTCCGGCAGCACGTGGCTCGCAGGCTGTGCGCGACCGTTTTCTACGTGAAGCCCGTGCGGCGGCTGCCTTACGCCATCCGAATGTGGCTGCTGTGTTCCAGTTTGGTACTTCACCGGATGCCAGCCACTGCTATTACGCGATGGAACTGATCGAAGGCGAAACGCTAGCGGCGCGCGTACGCCGGGATGGTCCACTTAACACAAAGGAGGCTCTGAAAATTGGGATTCAAATTGCGCGCGCGCTAACGGCTGCGGCGGCGCATGATCTAATCCATCGCGATCTGAAGCCGAGCAATATCATGCTGACGAACGACTCGGAGGTGAAAGTCATCGATTTCGGCCTTGCCAAGGCGATTACTGATGCCGGGGGAGACATGGATCTGACCCATGGAGAATTCGTTGGCACACCTACTTTCGCCAGCCCTGAACAATTTGGAGGCGGCCCGGTGGATGCGCGCTCCGACATATATGCATTGGGCGGCACGCTCTGGTTTGCGCTCACTGGATTAGCACCACACCCAGGCAAGACGTTGGAAGAGATTCGCGATCGTAAAACGCGCGCTGGCCTGCCGGTCGCGCAATTGACCGCCAGAAAAGTTCCCGAACCGCTGGTAAAATTGCTGCGTTCTACTCTTGCCATCGATCCTGGGAAGCGGCCTGCCTCGGCTCGCGGATTGATGGAATCCCTGGAATCGTGTCGCCGGAACCTTGCTCGTCGCATCGGCGTCCGCTCTGAGGAGGCTGCTCTGCGTAGTGAAGCGTTTGCCAGAGCGTTAGCGGATGCCAAAGCGTGTGCTAGCGATCCTGAAAGTTTAGAGGCGCTTTTCGACACTGCAGCGAAGAAAGCGGCGGCTGTCTCGAAGAAGCCGTTTAAACGGAACTGGGCTTATCTTCAAACGATGCTGCGTCTAATTCGCGCCTACCATCGGGGTGAATACCGGCAAGTTTCAAATGACGCGCTCGTTTGGATCATTGCGGCTTTGAACTATCTTGTGGACCCATTCGATTTGATTCCGGACAACACTCCGTTTCTCGGCTTGGTCGATGATGCACATGTAGTCGAATTGGTGACGGATAAGACTCGAAGAACGCTCGATGCTTTCATGACCTGGGAAACAGCGGTACGCTAGCGCACTTGCCCACGCCTGCTAAGAGCAATCGAAATCTCACTAGTTGTGCGGTTTCGTCATACAAGCTTTCACCTCAATAATTTTAGAACGGCGCCAGCTTTGGCAGGAATCGCCAAATCCTGGCCGACAATAAACTCACGCAGTGCGACCGTTAGCCATTCGCGCGACGAGGTCACCTCTTCAATGATGATGTAAGTCGTCTCGCCTTTCTCTTTCAAACTGTAGCGCAAAATCTCAACGTCGATCGGTTCCCTTTCCCCGAGCAATTCGAGTCGGACGCGGACCCGTTTCGTTTTCGTGTCGATCGAAAGCTCAGTCATTTCCCCAATCGAGCGCAGCTTTGCGTTAGCTGCGACCCGTGCGGCGAAAGCCAAAGTCGCATCTTTGGAACGATGAAGGACATCTCGGAGACGCTTCGTAGCATGAGCTCCCAGTCGACTCTTGATATTCGTCACCGCTACTGATCCGGGGCTAGCAATTCGCGATTTCGCCACGCATAGCCAACGCCGGAATAGATGGTCAAGGCAACCGTAATCCAGACGAGCACGGGACCGGCTTCGCCCCAGGCTCGCAGCCACCAGGTGGACGTCTCATTCGCGTAGTGGAGTTCTGTAATCGACAGAAGGGCGAGGAAAAAAATGATCGTAACAATTTGCCACGACGTTTTTTGTTTGCCGAGGCTGTCTGCCGGCAGAATTCGCCCCTTGGCGCTGGCCATCAGCCGCAGACCCGTGATCAGGAAATCGCGCGCCACAACGGTTGTTGCCGCCCATGCCGGCACTGCTTTCAGAGGAACCAGTGAAATGAACGCCGCCGCCACCATGATCTTATCCACCAGCGGATCCATTAATTTGCCGAAGTTCGTGATGACTCCGTAACGCCGTGCGATCTCGCCGTCGATGAAATCGGTGAGACCGGCAATCAGAAAAATTACGAGCGCAGCGGTGCGAGCATAATACCAGGAAGAACTGAGCAACAATACAAAGAGCACCGTCAACGCCAGCCGGCTCAGAGTAAGTCGGTTCGCCCAATTCATACTGTCGCAGCCGTCTGGCTGCGGGAGGCGTGGCCATGATTGCCGAGCTTAAACCGCGCCCGTTTCCAAATCGGCACTTTCTTCTTCAACTCGTCGACAATCCACTGACTTGCTCGGAAGCCTTCGCTCCGATGCGGACTCGCCAACCTCAGAAAAAGGGATGCTTCTCCAACTGCAATAAAACCAGTCCGATGATGGATGATAACTCGCTTCAGCCCAAACCGCTCTGCAGCTTGTTCGGCAATTCGTTTC
>Ga0306921_10002670_pt1 | contig 17909 bp, 18 predicted proteins | sample sta12Cox44000080_FD_203760 | JGI IMG/M metagenome (GOLD analysis project Ga0306921, IMG submission 203760) | Lab enrichment of tropical soil microbial communities from Luquillo Experimental Forest, Puerto Rico - statoxic.12C.oxic.44.000.080 (v2)... | ecosystem: Environmental > Terrestrial >... | reverse complement strand
TGCACGGCGCGTTGCCGAACGTGGTCCAATACGGCGCCGTCGCCAAGGCTGGCCTGCCGAAGAACTTTCCCGCGGTCGCGCAGGCGGCGTGAGCCCGATGGCCGAAACGCTCGAAGGCGGATGCTCGTGCGGAGCGGTGCGGTATCGGCTCACTTCCGCGCCGATGTTCGTACATTGCTGCCACTGTCGCGACTGCCAGCGGCAGACCGGGGCCGCCTTCGCGATCAACGCGCTGATCGAGACCGACCGGGTCGTGCTGCTATCGGGGGAGCCGGAGGCTGTCAGCATGCCGACCGACAGCGGCCGGCCGCATCACATCTACCGCTGCCCGGCCTGCCGGATCGCCGTTTGGAGCGAGTATGGCGGCATCGCCAAACTGCACTTCGTCCGTGTCGGTACCCTCGACCGCCCCGAGGCATTGCCCCCCGACGTGCACATCTATACCCGGTCGAAATTGCCCTGGGTCGTCCTGCCCGAAAACATTCCCGCCTTCGATGCCTATTACAGTTCAAGCGAGGTGTGGCCCGCCGCCAGTCTCGAACGCCGGCGCGCGATCCTCGGCTGAACGCGGCCGTGCCAACAGGAGACGCCCCAAAGGAGATGCCGATGCCCAGTCCGATCTCCGCCGAGCGGTTTGCCATCCTCGTCGAACAGGCCGGGCTGAAGCTGACCCCGGAACAGTTCGAGGAGTTGCGGCAAGCCCATCAGTTTGTCGAGCGCATGCAGCGGAGCGTGCGGCGGCCCCGCGACCGGGCCGCTGAGCCGGCGCACATTTTCGTCCATCCGAGAGCGTGAGCGACGGCGATGGACCCGACCCAACTGACCATCGCCGAGGCGAGCCGCGCCGTCGCCGACGGCAGCCTGTCGCCGGTGGCGCTGGCCGAAGGCTATCTCGATCGCATCGCAGCACTCGACGGCGAACTGCACAGCTATGTGCTGGTATTGCGCGACGAGGCCCTGGCCGCCGCGCGCGAACTCGCCGCCGGTCGTTCGCGCGGCGCGTTGCACGGCATCCCGATCGGCCTCAAGGACATCTACAAGACCCGCGGCATCCGTACCACGGCCGGCTCGCGGCGCTACTTGGACCACGTGCCCGAAGAGGACGCCGAAACCTGGACAAAGCTGCGCGACGCCGGCACGGTCCTGCTCGGCAAGCAGGAGACGCACGAATTCGCGATCGGCGGCCCGGACTTCACTCTGCCGTTCGAGCCGGCGCACAATCCCTGGAACACCGCGCATTATCCGGCAGGTTCGTCGAGCGGATCGGCCGTCGCCGTCGCGGCCGGCCTCTGCGCCGCCGCGATGGGGTCGGACACCGGCGGCTCGATCCGCGGTCCGGCCGCGTATTGCGGTATCGTCGGGCTCAAACCGACGTATGGCCGGGTCAGCCGGCGCGGCGTTTTCCCATTATCCTACACCCTCGACCATTGCGGCCCGCTGACCCGTACCGTCGAGGACTGCGCGATCATGATGCAGGCCTTGGCCGGCTATGACCCGGCGGACCCGGGTTCGGCCGAGGTTCCGGTCCCCGATTACCGGGCGGCGCTGTCGACGCGCCTCGATGGCGTAAGGATCGGCGTGATCCGCCATTTCCACGAACGCGACGCTGTCGCCGATTTTGGGTCGAGCAGCGCGCCGACCCCTACTTATATTGCGGCATTCGACGCCGCCTGCCGGACTTTGGAGAGTCTGGGCGCGCGCATTTCCGATCTGCAACTGTCGCCGCTGATCGACTATGTAGACGCCAACCGGCTGATCATGATTTCCGAAGCTTATGCGCTGCACGAGAAAGATTTCCGCGAGCGGCCGCAGGATTTCGGTCACCACATGTTCGCGCGGATCGGGCTCGGCGCATTTCTGAGCGCGGCCGATTACGTCGAGGCGACAAGGCAGCGGCGCGAACTCTGCGTCGAATTTGCCCGCGCGATCGACGGCCTCGACCTCGTAGTCTGCGCTAATTCGACCGGTCCGGCGCCGCCCATCGACGCATTACCGACTTTTGGAACCGTCGAGCGCGCCTCCTATACCGGTCCCTTCAACCTGACCGGCTCGCCGGCTCTCTCGGTGCCGATCGGCTTCGAGGATCGATTGCCGCTCGCCTTCCAGATCGTCGGCAAACCATTTGACGAAGCCGGCGTCATGCGCGTCGGCCACGCCTTCGAGCAGGCCACCGATTTCCACCGCCACCGCCCCGCGATTGCCGATTCTCTAGCGTAATCGCGCTGAAGGGAGATAGCGATGTCCGCAGCCGGTTTTGCCCATCCCGAGTTTCTGATCGACACCGAGACCTTGGAACGCCAGCTGGGCGATCCAGCGCTGCGCGTTCTCGACTGCACGACACACCTCATCCCTGATCCGAAGATCACCTACCAGGTCGTACCGGGCCGGGCGGATTTTGAAAAGGGCCACATCCCGGGCGCGCAATTCGTCGATCTGCAGGCCGATCTGTCGGACAACGGCCATCGCTTCCGGTTCATGAAGCCTTCCGCCGAAGCATTTGCGGCGGCGATGCGCCGGTTCGGCGTCGGCGAGGGGACGCGGGTCGTGACCTACAGCACGACGACGCCGCAATGGGCGACGCGGGTATGGTGGCTGCTGCGGGTATTTGGCTTCGACGACGCGGCGGTGCTCGACGGCGGCTGGCAGAAATGGGCTCGCGAGGGCCGCCCCGTCGAGACCGGCCCGGCGAAACCGCGCCCGCCCGGGACGTTTGTCGTGCGCGAACAACGCCCGCTGATGGTCGGCAAGGACGAGGTTTTGCACGCGATCGGCGACAGCGGCGTGTGCACCCTGAATGCGCTTGCACCCGAGGTGCATGCCGGCACCGGGGGCAATAATTACGGTCGCCTCGGGCGGATCAAGGGCAGCGTCAATGTTCCGGCGGCGCATCTGCTCGACCCGGCGACCGGCAACTTCCTCCCGCCGGCCGAATTGCGCCGCCGCTTCGAAGCGGTCGGCGCCTTCGATAAAGAGGTCATCACCTATTGCGGCGGCGGCATTGCCGCCAGCGCCGATGCGCTGGCCCTTGTCATGCTCGGCCATCCGAACGTGAGGCTTTACGACGCCTCGATGAGCGAGTGGGCGGTCGACCCCTCGCTGCCGATGGAGACCGGCTGATGTCCGCGTCGGAAAGTGGTCCGAGGCTGGTGCTGACCGACGCCGCCACCCCGCAGGACGAGTCGGTTATTCGCGACGGACTCGGCGACTATAATTTTAGCAAGGCGGGCTATCGCGATTATCGGCCGCTTGCCGTGCTGGTCACCGATCCGGCGAACGGCGAGGTCGTCGGCGGGCTATATGGCAGCACCTCGATGGGGCTGCTGCGCGTTGATCGCTTTTTTCTGCCCGAAGATCTGCGCAAGCAAGGTCTCGGCACCAGGATAATCAAGGAGGCCGAGGCGGAAGGCGCACGGCGCGGCTGCAGCCGAGCGATCCTGTCTACCCTTTCATTCCAGGCGCCTGGCTTTTACCAGCGTCAGGGCTGGGAGGTGCTCGGGCGAGTCGATTGCGACCCGCCCGGACACACCCGGTTCATGATGACGAAGAAGCTTGGGGGCCAATAATTACAGGCAACCTCCGTTTGCCCGATTGTTGGCGGTAGCGCGCTCGGCGCTGGGCTTCGGCGCAATTTCAACCGGGGTGCACGAGCAATCTTGGTGCACCCCGCGGGCGAGCCCGCTCCCCTTCCGACGCTAACGGTCCCGCCGCCTGGCTCGGCGGGGGTCTTCGGTTAACGCCGGTGTTCCCGAGAGCGCGAATGTTCCCGGGAACGCAAAAGTTTTCGGGCCTTGTCGGGGGCGCTGCGTTGCGGGTAAGGGGTTATCTCCAGCGCGGCGGCATGGACGCCGGAATGGTGGCGACTCGTCCATTGGCGAGCCCGCCGGTCTCTCCTGGAGCCCTCCGGCGCATTGGCCCGCTTGCTGCGCCGCGCCATTGATCCGGTGACCTGCTGCCATCCCGCTTGCGGATCGAACTTTTGAGCATAGCCGCCGCTCAGGACCTCGAACGCGGTGTTGGCGTGCCCCTTAAGGTCGATGGTGCTCTGCGCGTTCTGGTGCGCGAACCAGTTCGGGGTAATGAAGTCGGTCACGAGCACGCCACCAATCTCGTACCCGTATTGGTCGTCCTCAACCGGGTCGCAGATCTCACCGGCCCAAAAGACGCCCTGAGGATCCTGGTAGGCGCTGTTCAGCCAAGGGTCCACTGCCATCTCGCAAATTTCGTGAGTGGCGCCAACGCTAACACTCGCGTTATCGCCCTGGATTGTCTTCACGAAAACTTTGGAGATCGGCAGACCTTCATCTGTCAGATCATGGTAGGCGAGCGCGCCGGCCTGGTCGCTGTCGTCGAGGAACACCACCCACCAGGTGCCGGAGGCCGGCGCCTGGCTCTGCGGCACGAAGGTGAAGGTCGCCGCGTCAACTCCCCAAACCGGCAGCAGATCCTGGTTCCACTGCTGGGTGAAAGCGGGGAGCATATTCTGTACTTCGGCATCGGAGATAGCAGTCGACTCGTTGATGACGGCAATCTGCGGCATTTGAAGCCTCCAAGGAGATCCGTCGAGAATGATCTCGACAGCTTGCAAATGCGCCCGATCGGCTGCGAAGGTATGTGAAGGGGCTCACATCACGGGTGGAGTTTTCCTCCGATCGCCTCCATCGCCAGCTCGATGAACCCGTCCATCGCCGCCGGATCCGTCCAGCGCAACACCGCGACGATGTCGTACTCGGGATCGATCCAAGTTAGGCTGCCGCCGGCGCCGCGAGCGAAATAGCTGCCGGCCGAGGCATGAGGATAGAGGCCGCGCCCGGTGTTGAGCCACCATAGATAGCCGTAATTGCGATAAAGCGGGCACGGTTCGAGCATCCGCTCGATCCATGCCTCGGAGAGGATCCGCCGGCTGCCCCACATCCCGCGCCGCAGCAGCATCAACCCGATGCGAGCCTGGTCGCGCGCATTGATAAAGACACCACCACCCCAATGCCCGCCGCCCGAGACCGATTGCACTCTCTGCCCGGCGATCTCGACCCAAGAGTTGCGGTAGCCGTGCCAAATCCAGTCGGGGGATGCGCCGATCGGGTCCATGACCAGTTCGCGGAACACGTCCGGCAACGGCCGGCCCCACAGCCGCAGCAGGGCGAGGCTGAGCCGGTTGACCCGAACGTCGTTGTATTCCCAGAACTCCCCCGGCGGGTGAAGATCGCGATGGGTCCCCTTCGGCGCCCCGCTCCGCCGGCCGCCGGCCGAGCGGTTGCGGTCGATAAGATCGGGCTTCCCCCACAGCACGCCCTCCCACTCCGAGGTTTGCTGCAACAGGTGGTGCCAAGTGATCCTGTCGTTGTGCGGGGGGTCGAAACCCCCGTCGTCGACCGCGTGCGAGACCTTTTCGTGCGGGTCTTTGATCATTCCGCGATCCCAGGCGAGACCGGCAAGAATCGAGAGGTAGCTCTTGGCGACACTGAACGTCATGTCGGCGCGCGTGGTGTCGCCCCATTCGGTGACGATCTCGCCGCCGTGCAGCAACAGGCCATTCGGACCGCCACGCGGACGCACTGGGCCGAGGGTCTCGTTCCATGGCGGGCGTTCGTCAAAGTCGCTGACAACCATCTCGGCAAGATCGCGCTGCCACGGGGTCTCGTGTTCGGCGGCATAGCGCGCAGCGGCAAGGGCAGCATCAGCTTCCCGCCCTGCCGTGGCCCGCGCGTGTCTGGGCCAATCAGCAGGGTGCGGCGGCGGGAAGTCGATCATCTGTCGCGCTCCATCGGACAATCGGGCTTGATTTTCGGGCTAATTGGCACGACCTCGTGAGAAGAATGGCTCGGCTACCCGTTGCCATCAGCTTGCAATTCGGCGGGCGAGCTTTGTAGAACAGGTTCTCGTCAGCCTTTCGAGGTCGTCGATATGGGTTCGTTCAGCTTGATGCACTGGATCGTGGTCCTGGCCATTATCCTCATTTTGTTTGGGGCCGGGAAGCTGCCGCGAGTCATGGGCGACTTTGCCAAGGGCATCAAGGCGTTCAAGGCCGGCATGCGCGAGGAAGACGAACCCGAGGCCGGGGCACCGCCGGCGCAGGTGTCGCCGCCGGTTGGGGCAGCGAGCGCCGGTGCGCCGGCTGCCGCCGATCGCCAGCACGATCGGGTCTGAGGTCCGCGAATAGGCGGAGAATGGCTGCCGGTGCAAGACCGGATCGCTGGCTGGCCTATCGCTAATCCGCACGTCGAAATCCGCACTCAGTCCGTGCGGGGACGCGGCGTCTTTGCCCGAAAAGCGATCGCGGCCGGGACGGTGGTCGAGGCGGCGCCGGTGATAATCGTCCCAGCCGGGGAATGTCCGATACTGGACCGCACGATCCTCCACAACTATTACTTCCACTGGGATGGCGACCCCGACGGCGTTGGACGCGGTGCGCTTGCTCTCGGGCTCGTCAGCCTGTGCAACCATTCGAGCCGCCCGCGCGCCCGGGTCGACCGAAATTTTATCCGGCATACGCTCGATCTGGTCGCGATCGCCGAGATTCGACCCGGCGACGAGATCACGATCGACTATGGCTGCGAGTTGTGGTTCGAACCGCACGATTAGCTGCGACCCTGTTTCACTGACCTGGTAAACGGCCAGACTGGCGCCGACGGCCGTCGGGGGTTATGTCAATCGCGTGAACAGCGAGAGACAAAACAAACATGCGACGCTTCGAGGGCACCGACAGCTATGTGGCGACGCCGGATCTGCAGATCGCGGTCAACGCCGCCATCGCGCTCGAGCGTCCCTTGCTGGTCAAGGGCGAACCGGGGACCGGCAAGACCATCCTCGCCCACGAGATCGCCCGCGGCATCGGCAAGGATCTGATCACCTGGCATATCAAGTCGACCACCAAGGCGCAGCAGGGGCTTTACGAATATGACGCGGTGTCGCGCCTGCGCGACGGCCAGCTCGGCGACGAGCGCGTCCACGACATCGCCAACTACATCGTGCCAGGCAAGCTATGGGAGGCCTTCGAGGCGGCGGAAGCACCGGTGCTGCTGATCGACGAGATCGACAAGGGCGATATCGAATTCCCCAACGACCTGCTGCTCGAACTCGACCGGATGGAATTCTACGTCTACGAGACGCGGCGCACGATCCAGGCGCGGAATCGGCCCATCGTGATCATCACCTCGAACAACGAAAAGGAATTGCCGGACGCATTTTTGCGCCGTTGCTTTTTCCATTACATCCGCTTTCCCGAGCGTGAGACGATGCTGCGGATCGTCGAGGTCCACTTCCCGGATTTGAAGCACGAGCTGGTGCATGAGGCGTTGACGATCTTCTTTGACATGCGGCAGGTTCCGGGCTTGAAGAAGAAGCCCTCGACCTCCGAACTGCTCGACTGGATCAAACTCCTGCTGGTCGAGGACGTCTCGCCCGAAACCTTGCGCACTCGTGATCCGGCGAAGCTGATCCCGCCATTGCACGGCGCGCTGCTGAAGAACGAGGAAGACGTCCATCTGTTCGAACGCCTGGCCTTCCTGCACCGCCGCAGCGAGCGCGGATGAGCCGATGAGGGAAGCCGGAAAATCGGTCGAGCTCCCGGTTAGCGACGCGACCCGGTGAGAACATGGGGGTGAGGAGCATGCGCTTCGGTATCGGCCAGCCCGTGACGCGCAAGGAGGATGCGCGGTTTCTGACCGGGCGCGGGCGCTATGTCGCCGATATCGATCTGGCTCGCCAAGCCTCTGCGGTTTTTGTCATGTCGCCGCACGCCCATGCGCGGATCCGCTCGATCGACAAGGCAGCGGCCGAGCAAGTGCCTGGCGTCTACGCGGTGCTGATCGGCGAGGACTGGGCGGCGGACGGGCTCGGCACCCTTGATCCCGAGGCGATGCCCGAGGATATGGGCGGGCCAAAAGGCTTTCGGACCAAGCGTCCGCCGCTGGCGCAAGGCCGCGTGCGCTATGTCGGCGAGCGCGTCGCCGTGGTGATCGCGGCAACCGAAGCAATCGCGCGCGATGCGGCAGAGCTGGTCGCAGTCGATTACGAAATATTGCCCGCCGCAGTGAACGTCGAAGCAGCGGTCCGTCCGGCCGCGCCGTTAGTCCATGAAGGCGTCCCCGACAACACCTCGTTCACGATGCGCCTGGGAAATGGCGATGCCGCCGACGCAGCGTTTACCAGAGCGCATCACGTCACGAAGCTGTCGCTCCGCAACAACCGGCTCACTGCGGTCACGATGGAGCCGCGCGGCTGCATCGCCGATTACGACCCCGGCACCCGCCGCTACACGCTCTACTCGAGCACGCAAAACGTACACGGCGTCCGCCAGACGCTGGCGAATCACATCCTCCATGTCCCGGAAAGCCGCATTCGGGTCGTCGCCCGCGATGTCGGCGGCGGCTTCGGCATGAAGGGGAATGTCTATCCCGAAGAGGCGATCCTGGTCTGGGCCGCGCGCCGCGTCGAGCGGCCGGTCAAATGGATCCCCACGCGTTCGGAGGCGCTGCTCGGCGATTATGACGGGCGCGACCAGAGGGTGACCGCCGAACTGGCGCTCGACGCCGATGGCAGGTTCCTGGCCTTGCGCTGGACCGGGTCGCACAATATCGGCGCCTATATCGAGGGCGCGGGCGCCATCCCGATCATCTTTTCGCTGAAGCTCGCCTCGACCGTCTACGATATCCCGGCGGTGTCGGTCGCCAGCAGCCTTGTTTTCACCCATACCGCACCGACCGTGCCCTATCGCGGCGCGGGCCGCCCAGAGGCCGTCTACATCATGGAGCGCCTTGTTGATCAGGCGGCGCGCGAGATGCGCATCGACCCGGCCGACTTGCGTAAAAGGAACCTGATCCGTCCCGACCTATATCCCTACCAGACGCGTACCGGATGGACCTACGACACCGGGAATTACGCCGCGGCTATGGCCAAATGTCAGGCCCTGGCCGATTGGGCCGGCTATGCCATGCGCAACGCCGACAGCAAAGCCGCCGGTAAACTGCGCGGCCGCAGCATCACCTACTATGTCGACAACACCGGCGTCTTCAACGAGCGCATGGAAGTGCGCTTCGACCCCTCGGGCGAGTTGACGATCCTCGCCGGCACCCTGTCGCACGGGCAGGGGCACGAGACGACCTATGCCCAGATGGTCGCCGAGTGGCTCGGCGTAGCCGAGGACAAGATCCATTTGGCGCAGGCCGATACTGACGAGGTCGCGATCGGCCGCGGCACTTATGCTTCGCGCAGCATGATGATCGGGGGCAGCGCGCTGCGAGCCGCGACCGACGAGGTCATCGAGCGCGGCAGGCGGTTTGCCGCCCATTTCATGGAAGCCGACGCCGCCGACATCGCGTTTGCCGACGGCAATTTCACGATATCAGGCACCGACCGGTCGATGCCGATCGGTCAGGTGGCGCAGATGTCGTTCATCCCGGTCGGCTTGCCCTCGGAGCTCGGCGTCGGGCTGCAGGGCGCCGGCGCCTTCAACTCGGATCTGCCAAGTTTTCCCAATGGCTGCCATATTTGCGAGCTTGAGATCGACCCAGAGACCGGTGCGGTCGAACTCGATCGCTACACCGTCGTCGACGATTGCGGCACCGTGGTCAATCCGTTGCTGGCGAAGGGGCAGATCATGGGTGGCGTCGCCCAGGGAGCGGGACAGGCATTGCTCGAAGATGTCGTCTACGACCATGACACCGGCCAGTTGTTGACCGGCACCTTGATGGATTACGGCATTCCGCGCGCCGACACGATGCCGTCGATCGCTATCGATTTCAGCCCGGTTCCCAGCACGACCAATCCGCTCGGGGCCAAGGGCGTCGGCGAAGGCGGTACTGTCGCCAGCACGCCGACGGTGATGAACGCGATACTCGACGCGCTGGCGCCGCTCGGTATCCCCGACGTGCCGATGCCGGCTACGCCGGAGCGGGTATGGCGGGCGATCCGGCAGGGATCACGGTCGTAAACCAGACCCCTTCAGTTCGGCGTCAGCGGGAAAGCGCCAACTATGTTCTTCTCGTTCTTTACCGAGCTGCGGGCAGCCAAAGTTCCGGTCTCGCTGCGCGAATACCTGACCTTGATGGAGGCGATGGATAAGCGGGTCGCCGCGTTTGCGATCGAGGATTTCTACTACGTCGCGCGGACCTCGCTGGTCAAAGACGAACGCCATCTCGACCGGTTCGACCGGGTTTTCGCGCATTGCTTCAAGGGTATCGAGACCCTCTCAGATCCCAAGGCCGACATCCCCGAAGACTGGCTCAAGAAACTCGCCGAGCGGCTTTTGACCGATGAGGAGAAGAAACTCGTCGAAGCGATGGGCGGCTGGGAAAAACTGATCGAAACCTTGCGCCGGCGCCTGGCCGAGCAAAAGGCGCGCCATCAAGGGGGCAGCAAGTGGATCGGCACCGCCGGCACCTCGCCGTTCGGCGCTCACGGCTACAACCCTCAGGGCGTGCGCATCGGTCAGCAGGAAGGCAAGAATCGCGGTGCCGTAAAGGTCTGGGACCGGCGGGAGTTCCGCAATCTCGACGACACGGTCGAGCTCGGCACCCGCAACATCAAGCTTGCTCTGCGCCGATTAAGGCAGTTCGCGCGCGAAGGCGCCGCCGATGAACTTGATCTGGACGGCACAGTCCGCTCCACCGCGCACAATGCCGGCTGGCTCGATCTGCAACTGGTGCCGGAGCGGCACAACGCGGTGAAATTACTGCTGTTCGTCGATGTCGGCGGGTCGATGGAAGACCATGTCCGGGTCTGCGAGGAATTGTTCTCAGCCGCGCGCTCCGAATTCAAGCACCTGATCCACTTCTATTTCCATAACTGCCTTTACGACACGGTGTGGCGCGATTCGCGCCGGCGCCATGTCGAACAGTTGCCGGTCATGGAACTGATCCGCACCTACGACCACAGCTACCGGATCGTGCTGGTCGGCGACGCCAGCATGAGCCCTTACGAGATCGAAAAGGAGGGCGGCAGCGTCGAGCACTGGAACGACGAGCCGGGCGAGGTGTGGCTGCGCCGTCTGTTCGGCGCCTATCCGCGCGCGGTGTGGCTGAACCCGGTGCCGGAAAAATACTGGAACGGCACCGCCAGCATCGGGATGATCCGCCGCATCGCCGAGGACCGTATGTTCCCCTTGACCCTCGACGGCATCGACCGCGCGATGCGCCGCCTCAAGCGGCGCGGTTGATCAGGCGGCGTCGGATTTCTGGTCTTTCGGCCGGACATAGGCAAGCGCGGCATGTTCGGCGCAATAAGGCTTGCCGGGCATTGGCCGAGCGCCGCAGAAGCGAAAATTCACGTCGTTGGGATGGCCGTAGGGCCACATGCAGCTCGGGCCGCTGAATTCGAAGACATTACGCCGCGGCGGCTTCGGCGCGGGTTCACGCCGCGTCATCGCGTTACGGTGAAGTCGCCCGATGACGGCATTTTTGGTCAGCCCCATACGGCGCCCGATCTCTGCGGTCGGCAACCCCTCCTCAAACAACTGATTCAGCCGCTCGACTCGCTCCGGAGTCCAGGTGATTTCCATCGATTCCCCCGTATTCTGTGGATCCCCCGATCCACCCCCACAAAATACGGTATCACTCTTGTGACCGGATGCCAACAGATATCTATTAGTGGTGTTAAACAACCGCGTGGTCGAGGCAAGCGGCTCAAATCATTCGATTCAACGGCGATCTGGATGATCCTCCTGCGCGCGATCAGCTACGCGTCGCCGAGGAGGCAACCGGGCGGGCCGGCGCCGGAGACGAGGTTTGATCGGCTGGCGCGTCGGCGGAGGCGGCTGGAATAGGCGGCAGTACCGGCAGGCACTTTGCCACCAGAACAGTCAGGTCGAGCATGCCCAGACCGATCGCTATTGCGAGGAGCCACCCGTTCAGCTCGCTGGCGATCCGGTCAAGGCGGACCAAATTTTGTTTCATCCGGAACCCCGTACCTTAGATTGCTTGGTCGGCTGAGCAATGACTACAGCCGATTATGCTGCGATGCAACATGCAATTTTGGAAGCCCTCTTATAACTTTTCATAAATCTTTGTAATCGCCATATTGTTGCGATGCACTATAGCAGGCTTGGCTTACTAACGGAACGAGCGATCTGATTTACGCTGCGCTCAAGACCCGCCGTAGATCGGGATCACCGCGCCGCGGGTCACCCGGTTTTCCGGGGATGCAAGGAACGCGATGATCTCGGCGATCGCCGCCGGCGCCACCCAGCGGCGGTGGTCGGCGTCCGGCATCGCCGTCCGGTTCGCCGGGGTATCGATGATCGACGGGGCGACGGCATTGATCCAGATTTCCTCCTCGACGGTCTCCTGGGCGAGGGCCTGGGTCAGCGCCGCCACGGCGGATTTGGACGCGGTATAGGCAACCATGCCGGCGCCGAGCCGCGGCTCCAGCGCCGGCCGCGCCGCGACGTTGACAATCCGGCCGCCGCGGGCCCCCCCCGGGCCGGGCGCCTGGCGCTTGCGAAACGCGGCGATCGCGGCCGCCGAGCACAAGAAGCAAGACAATGCGTTCATTCGAAACTGCGCGGTGAAGTCTGCCGCCGCGGTCTCGCCGATTGGGGCCATCGCGAAGCCGCCGGCGAGGTGGATCGAAGCCCAAAGCGGCGGCAACGATTGGTAGAAATGGCAGACCGCGGCCTCGTCGGCGACATCGACGTTATCGGCGACGTGCACACCGGGATCGCCCGCATGGGGAAAGTCGGCGAGTTCAGCGGCCACGAGGTTCGGTACATGGCACACCGCGCCTCCGGCACGCAGCGCGGTAATGACCGCGCGGCCGAGGGCGCCCGTCCCCCCGGTGACGACGATGTGACTGCCGGCAAAATCGGTCATGACCGTGATCCCCGCAAGTTCCTGGACAGGATACTCGCGCGATCGAGGACAGGACGCCAGGATTTGGCAAATGGCCGGCCTGCGGATTTAGCGGAGCGGTCTGGCGTCCGGGCGGGTCGCGTGGGGAAACCTTCGAGTGCAGTATCGTATGAGCACTGAAAAGCCTGCCGACGCGATCGAACCGGCACAGCGAGCCGCAAGAGTCGCGGCCGCGCAATGTCGCGCTGGGCGAACCTTGCTCGGCTGGTCGGTGGCGAAGCTCGCGACGGCGGCTTCGGTGACCGAAGCCGCGATCGACGACTTCGAGTTGGAACGGCATCCACCCGAGCCGGCGGCGGCTGATTTGATCCGGATTGCTCGAGGAGGCCGGCGTCGTGTTTCTGTCCGGCGATGACGTTCGCTTACGCCCCGGACCTGCGGTTCCGTAGACGCGGGTCTCCGAACCGGCGGCCGCCGGCGTCAGTATTCGCGGATGCTCAGAACGATGACGACGTCATTGCTGCGATCGAGCCCCCTTTCGTGTCCTCCGCGGCGGCGACGCGGGCGCGGCGTATTTCTCGAAGGAAGCAATGCAGCTGGCCCGCAATTGGGCGTCGGTTATCGGGCCGCATTCGATCTGCTCGCGCTTTCTGCGGAAGGCCGGATTGCTGCGCAGCGCCGCTGTATACGCCTCGCTCTGACGCACGTTCGCCAGGGCTTCGGGATCGTTGGTCGGCATCGCCTGAGCCAACGCGGCTCCGGCAAAGGCGGTCGTCAGCAGCGCGGCGAATGCCGCCACCTTATATGCTCGCATTTCTTTCCTCCTTGTCCCAGATCAGTCGGCCATTGTCAGCCCGCCGCTGACGCTCAACACTTGGCCAGTAATGTAATCTGAGCGCGCACTCAAGAGAAACAGCACAGCCTGAGCGATCTCGACCGGCTGAGCGATCCGGCGGAACGGGATGGCACGGGTCAACGCCTCCTTCATCCGTTCCGGCTGACGTTGGAACAGCGGCGTGTCGGTTGGGCCGGGACAAACACAGTTGACATTGATGCGATAGCGGGCGAGTTCGCGGGCGAGCGATTTGGTGAAGGCGATCAGCCCGCCCTTGCGGCCGCATAGACGGTCTCGCCCGTACTGCCGACCCGCCCGGCATCGCTCGAGATGTTGACGATTTTGCCGGCGCGCGCTTCGACCATCGGCGTCAGCACCCCGCGGGTCAGCCGGATCGCACCCATCAGATTGACGGCGATCACTCGGTCCCACATTTCCGGCGGGTTTTCGAGAAAGGGCTGGATCTGGTCCCAGCCGGCAGCGTCGACGAGCCCGTCTACCCGCCCGACCTGATCATGCACCGCCGTAACGAAATCGCCGACCGAGGTTTTGGCGGTCAGGTCAAGTCGCCGATAGTTTATGGCCAGACCGTCGGCCGCACCCTCCGCTGCCGCGGACTGGTCGCCTTCCTCGTCTACATCGCCGATGACGACCCTAGCCCCTCGCGCGACAAAAGCAAGGCCGTCGCCCGGCCGATGCCTGACGCCCCGCCGGTGACGACGATGACGCGGCCTTGCAGCTCCATCGCTGACACCTTCCGCCGGCTCGAATTCTGCGGCTCGGACCTCAGCGCTGGCCGCGGCCGGTGTCAAGCCGCGCCGAGCGCAAGCTCCTGGCGGCCCGCCACGGCGTTTCTCTCGCCTAGCCGATCGAGAATGAGCCGAGGCAGGTGATGGGCCGGCAGATCGAGCCGCCGCGCCGAGGCTGGCTCTCCATCCATGAGAACATAGTCGCTCGCCCATTCGTCAAAGTGCAAATGGTTGAACGCATGCGGCAGACTTGGCAAATGGTCGCCGTAGAAGCCGAACACACCATTGCGCTGGCGCGGACCCAGACCATCCGACAAAATCCGCAGCATCTCGTCCGACCGGACCAGGCCGTCAAGATACCGCAGGAACTGTTCGCCCTGCGGCAGGCCCGCCGGATCGAACTTACGTTGCAGATCAGGATCGATCGGCGGCCCATTTTCCAGCCAAGGGCCGTGGTTGCCCATCGTGATTACGAAGATGAAGGTGCGGGGACCCGTTTCGTCGAGCACGCGCAGCACTTCATGGGCAAGATCGGGATCGGAGAGATAAGGCGGTCGGCTTGATCCGCCCAGGGTTTCGCGACCGAGAAAGTCGTCAAAGCCCAGCGCGCGAAGGGTCAGATCGCGGCGAAAAAAGCCGCGGTCGAACGGGTGCAGGCAAAGGGTGCGATAGCCCTCCCGCCGGAGGCGCCAGGCGAGCGAGCCGATCGGCGCGCGGGCGAAGGCGTGGTATGGGTTGAAGCGGTCATAACCGAGATCCCGATCGGGGATGCCGGTCAGCACGGCAAACTCGGCACGCATGGTGTTGGCGCCCCACCCTGCAACCTCTAGCCGACCGAAAGTCGTGCCACCCCGTCTCAGGCAAGCGTCAAAGCCCGGCAGCAAGTCTTCTGGGACGGATCGCGACGCTCGACGCGCGTCAAAGAACGACTCGCACTGTACCAGAACCAGGGGCACCGCCGCGGCAACGCCCACCACCGCGGGCGATGACACTGGCGGGTGAGCCGCGCGGCGCGCGGCGCGCTCGGCACGGGCGATAACGCCGTAAACGAGAAGGGCCGCAAACGGACCCAGCGCCGCCGCGTCCGCGACCGGCTCGCCGCTAGGATCGAGGCGCCGCAGCACAGCGGCCGCGACGCCGAGCGCCGGCTCACGCGCAATAGCCCATCCGATTGCGGAGACTGCCGCGAAAGAAAATGCGATCAACAGCACATTCGGCTGCCATAGCGTCGGTTCCAGCCAAAGCAACCCAATCCCGAGAGCGAGTGTCGCCAGAGCTCCGCCAATGACGAGGCTCGGCCCGGCGAACGGCAGGTAGAGCTGCGGGTGGGTAAACACATGCCGCAGCTCGGACATGTCGGAAAAGACGACCGGCTCGCGCAGCGCCTCGCGCTTGCTCCGGTCGGCGAGTGCGAACCCGGCGCCGAGCGACAATACGACGAACCCCACGAAAATCGGGCGTCCGGTCGCGATCAGCAGCAGGCTGGCGCCGAGCAGCATCGGCAACACATCGCTTAATATGGCCGTCGGCCGCCCCATCCGCGCCCCGGCAACGTGACGAGGGATCAGCCACGCGGTCAGCGTCACCGCCGCGAAAACCGCGGCATGGAGCAGTTCACTCATCGAGCGCCCAGCCGGGCCGGATCTGGAATCGAAAGCGCCGCAGGATGGCGTCGCCGATGAAGGCCGGCGCGATGTCGCAGAATTGCAAGCCGAGCACGAGAAGCCATGGGAACGCGACGCGGCGGCGTCCGCGATCGATGCCGCGCTTGACGATGCGCGCCGCTGCCTCGCCGCTGGCGAGGAACGGCGTCGGCCCGTTGAAGCGGTCGGTCATCGGGGAGTCGAAAAAGCCTGGGCACACAATCGTGATCCCGACCCCGCGCGGCGCCAGGCGCGGGCGCAGCGCCTCGGCATAGGCGCGCAACCCGGCCTTGCTCGCGCAATAGCCAGGGCTGTAAGGCAGTCCGCGATAGGCGGCGATCGATGCGACGACCGCCACTCGTCCATGGCCGCGGGCGCATAAGGCCGGCAGAAGCGGCTCGACCGTGTTGATCGCGCCCAACAGGTTCACATGGATTTGGCGAGAGGCCGTTTCGACGCCTTCCGAAGCGTCGTCAGGGTCGGGCCCGGCCGAGGTCCCGGCATTTGCCACCAGCAGATCGATCGGGTGCTCGCGGTCGAAACCGCCGAGCCACGCGGCCATCGCCGGCGCGTCCGCCACGTCGATCGTCGCCATTCTCACACTGGCGCCTTTCGCCTCGCAAGCATCCGCCGTCGCCCCCAGGCGTAGCCGATCACGACCGAGCAATCCGAGCACCGATTCCGGCCGAGCATAGGCCATGGCCAAGGCGGCCCCGAGGCCGCTCGATGCACCGGTGATGACGACACTGCGGAAAGTTTGCCCCATAAAATCAGACTAAACAGCCGACGTCCGGAAAAGCGTCAAAACCTGGAAGCAAGCTTTACGCCACCGAAGCGTCGGCTATCCCCACCAACCAACCGGCCGCGAGATGTATTAGTCCAAAGCGGAGCGGCGCCTACACCGGCTGATCTTATAGGCAGCGCGGCTGCCACAAAATTCCCACAGCTGGGCTGCGGCACTTCACCACGGACCTCGCGACGGATCGCCGCAAACCGATCCCCCGCCGACCCGCGAAATCGGGCATTACGACGACGATGCCTGTCGCCGGATGCCTCGACAATGGACAAAAACGATGCTGTGCCATAGAAGCGGGCAACGCAGAGGCCTGCACCCTTCTTCATTCCGATCGGCACCACATCAAAAGGGGGCGAACAATGATCGTGGAACAGATCTGGACCGCCAATGCGGGCCGCAATTTCAATTATCTGATCGCCTGTCGGGAGACCGGCGAGGCGCTGGCGGTCGATCCGCTCGACCACGAAAAATGCCTGGCCGCCGCCAAGGCGCGAGGGTGGACAATCACCCAGATCCTCAATACGCACGAACATCGCGACCACACCGGCGGCAATCCGCAGATGGTCGCCGCAACCCGAGCCAAGGTGCTAGCCCATGTCAACGCCAAGGACAAGATCCCGGAGATGAACCAAGGCTTGCGAGCCGGCGATGTAATCAAGGTCGGCAAGACTGTCGAGCTCGAATGCCTCGACACGCCGGGCCACACGATGTCGCACATCTGCATTACCGCGCACGGCGATACCCGGGCGCTGTTCTGCGGCGACACCTTGTTCAACGCGGGCGCCGGTAATTGCCACAATGGCGGCCACCCGAATGAGCTCTACAACACCTTCGCCGGCCAGCTGAATAAACTGCCGGAAGAAACGCTGATCTATCCCGGCCATGACTATATCGCGCGCAATCTCGCCTTCACCCTCGACCGCGAACCGGACAACGACAAGGCCAAGGGGATGCTGCCGCAGGTCGAAAAGCAGGACACGACGAGGGCACTGGTCACCACCCTCGCGTTGGAGCGGGAAATCAACACTTTCTTCCGGCTGACCAGCCCATCGGTGATTCGGCGGCTGCGCGAAGCCTTCCCCGACCTGCCGGACAATCCCGATC
>Ga0306921_10002668_pt1 | contig 17913 bp, 12 predicted proteins | sample sta12Cox44000080_FD_203760 | JGI IMG/M metagenome (GOLD analysis project Ga0306921, IMG submission 203760) | Lab enrichment of tropical soil microbial communities from Luquillo Experimental Forest, Puerto Rico - statoxic.12C.oxic.44.000.080 (v2)... | ecosystem: Environmental > Terrestrial >... | reverse complement strand
CGTTCGAGAAAGTCAATGGCGACATCATGGCCTACATCAATAGCGACGACTTGCTGTTGCCAGGAACATTGAGCTATGTCGCTCGCTTCTTTCAGCGGAATCCGAAAGTGGACGTGGTCTATGGCCATCGCATCTGCATCGACAGAGACGGCTCGGAGATTGGTCGCTGGATACTGCCGCAGCACGACTTGGAGGCGGTCAAATGGGCTGATTTTATTCCGCAGGAGACGATGTTTTGGCGACGGCGAGTATGGGATGCGGTAGGGCCGTTCGACGAAAGCTTCCATTATGCGCTTGATTGGGATTTTATTCTGCGAGCCCAAGCGCAAGGGTTCCGGTTCAGGCGTTTGCCTCGATTCCTCGCCTGCTTTCGCGTCCATGTTGAGCAGAAAACGCTCGCACTAAAGCAAGTAGGCCAGCAGGAATGCGACATATTACGAAAGAGATCTTTCGGCACCGTTCCCACCCGCGTTGAAATAAACAATGGATTACGCAGGTATATGCGGCGCCATGTTGCACTTCACATTGTTTCGCGATTGGAGCAGCGGTGGTCCAGGTACAGGAGGCAGCTGGTTAGGGTCACGTTTCCGGTAAGAACGATGATCCGCAATGAGGATGCAAAGACGCTTTCTTGGAATGCCAAAGATGCAGATTAATGAACGCAGAAAGCTCCGAATTTCGACAGTGGCAATTGACGGCCCGTCTTCCGCATGAACTGTGCTCGGCTAGGCTGCTCTTGAAGAAAGGATGGCCGGATTTGAAGAAGTCAGGTTCGGACCGGAATTCGGTCCACGCGCGTCACGCAGCTGCACATTGACGGCGCTCTGGACGATGTACTGCGGTCGGCGGCGCACCTCGTTATATATTCGTCCGACATATTCACCCAAAACGCCAATCGCCGTGAGTTGTACGCCGCCAATGAAAAGGACCAGTACCGTGATCGTGGGAATGCCCATGGGGTAGTCATCCCCATGGATGATCTTGAGCGCGATAACCACTACGATCGCGGCCGCGCTGAACAGCGCGATGCTGAACCCTGTCCACATCATGAACTGCAGAGGAAAAGTCGAGAAGCCGAATAGACCATTGAATGCAATTTTGAGGGAGCCAAGATAACGATTGTAGTTACCCCGCCCGGCGTGCCGCGCTTGTCGCTCGTATTCGATTTCTGTTTGTGGAAATCCAACAAGCGAGACGAGCCCGCGCAAGAAGCCGTGTGATTCGCTCAGACAGCGCAACTCCTCGACGACGCGGCGACTCATGATACGGAAATCGCCGGTATTGGGTGGTATCGAGACCTCCGCCACCTCGTGGATCATCTTGTACCCGATTGCCGAGATAGCTCTTTTGATCAAGGTCTCCCCTTCGCGGCTACGGCGGCGCGCCGTGACGACGTCGAATCCCTCCTCCGCTTTCTGCAGCATAGTCTCAATCAGCTCCGGAGGGTCCTGCAGGTCGACGTCGATGACCGCGCACCACTCCCCACTACAATTGAGTATGCCGGCAATGGTGGCCGCCGGCTGGCCGAAACGGCGGCTGAAGACCAAGAGACCTATAGAGTCATTCTTGGCAGCCTCTTCCCGGATGATAATCTCCGTCCGATCGGGTGACGGGTCGAGGGAAAAGATGATCTCATACTCGCCTATACGTTGAAGGGCTGGCACGAGGCGTGCGAGAAAAGGACGAATGTTCGCTTCCTCTCTATAGACCGGCACCACGACCGATATGCGCGGTGTACCCCGTTCCCTCATTTGTCCTTGATCGCTCTTTCTGTGTCACACGAGGCTCAATCCAGCCCCGCGCGCGGCCACTGTAGAAGAATCTGGTTATCGCGTTAGTTTGAATCTGGTAGCACTCTCTCCTCCTGGGGTTAACTACACCAATAACGTCTCAGGCGCAGATAGTCAAACATTCCCCCGGCCTCTTCGGCCGCCGACGAGTATGCGTTGCACATTGAAGCTTTCCGCAGAACCCGCAGCGCTGAGCGGTCAGCGGTCCCAACCTCACAACCATCGCTCGATTATCACCGTGCGTGTCGCGTTGTGCTTCTGAAAGCGTCGGGTTCTGCTTGGCAAGCCCGGCCAATTTCGCTAACTGTGCTTGACGTTGCTGAGGCTCATTCCGCCGCGCTCGTAAAAGGTTACGATGGCAAGAACTGCGACACCTCAAATCATCTTGCCTTCGCCGAACAGCGTGAATGCGGCCGAGCAGGCAGTATGGGCCGGCCAGGCATTCGTCGTCGGGACAGCAACCGAGCGGATCTTGTCGTATCCGGTACGGGAGTCCGGTTGGAACGACGGTATTGCGCGTTTTCATCGGCAAGAAGCTGCCAGCGATCATTTTATTGACATCGCCTCGCGCGCCCACGCGATGAAGGAAGTCAAGCGGTCAATTGTGCAAACGCCCTCGGTGATCCTGGAGATTGGATGTGCAGCGGGACTTTTTTTGCGCGAGCTCCTTCAGCAATTGCCCGGGCATGTCACCATCGGTTCCGATTATACGCTAGACACCTTGCAGGAAGTCGGTTCAAACATACCGTCTGTTCCACTCCTTCGGTTCGATCTGAGTCAATGTCCGCTACCTGACGGCTTCGCCGATGTTGTGGTTCTGTTAAATGTTTTGGAACACATCGAAGATGATGAAAGCGCAGTGGCCCATCTTTTCCGAATCTTGCGACCCGGTGGTGTTGCCATCATCGAGGTTCCGGCGAAAGCTGCGCTCTTCGATATCTATGATCGCGTGCTTATGCACTTTCGACGCTACGATATGCACCGACTGACGCGACTTTTCCGCGAGGCCGGCTTCGCGATCGAACGTCGCTCGCATCTCGGCTTTTTCCTATTTCCAGCCTTCTATTTTTCGAAGCGTCTCAACCAGGTACGCTATCCGGCTCGACCCGATGTGGATGAAATGAGGATCGTATCCAGAATGATCTCCACCACACGATCGAGCTCTTTGATGCGCTACGTCATGGCTGCAGAGAGTGCGTTGCGCCAACACGTCTATCTGCCCGTCGGCATTCGCTGCCTCGTGACCTGCCGAAAATGCGTCAGCAGGTGAGTTGCTCACATAGCATCCGAAGTGAGCGCAGGGTCCAACCACAACCATGGTGTCGTGGGCCCGTCGAGTTAGGCGACGCCAATATGTTGAACGGCATCCGAAAGGTCCTTTGCTACAATTGCCGCCGGAGTATTACGGACGTCTGTGTGCGCATTTTTCACCAAAATTGCGCGCACACCTGCTGCACGAGCACAGGCGACATCGGTTTCCCGGTCCCCGATCATCCAAGATCGCGCTAGATCAAGATCAAGTTGGGCGGCAGCGATGAAGAGATTGTACGGACCTGGCTTGCGGTCGAGCGAAGGCCCGCTGAAATGCGGCACTACCCCATCGGGATGCCCATACGAATAGAACGCCGCATCGAATCGCACGCCCTCGCCGGCCAGCAATTCGACAAACCGCTCATGTGCAAGCCAAAGGGCGCGAAGGCCAGTTTTGCCCTTGGCGTAAGCCGCCTGATTCGAGATCAGCACAAGTGCGTAGCCCGCTTCGGCAAGGCGGTGGGCGGCTGCTGCAGCGCCTGGGATCAGGCGCACATCCTCTGGCCGGAGGGGCGCCTCCCATTCGCCAGTTTGGGCATAGAAGATTTCTTCAACTAGCACCCCGTCCCGGTCGAGAAAGACGGCAGGTCGGCTCACCGGACGGATTCCCACTTCATTTCGCTGGCAAGCAGTTTCGGGTGACTCACCATCCCATGCCATACGACAGCCTGAAACGCTTCAGTGTGGGGCGTTACAGTCGCCGGGTTCACGGTCGGGACGACAACGCATGCGTCGGCTACTTGTCGGGTATACCCGCCATCGCGGCCGACGATTCCGATAACCCGAGCGCCGACCGCTTTCGCGAGCTTGAGCGCCTCCACGATGTTGGCTGAGATGTTCTTCTCCGCATTGCCGCCACCGACTGAGAACACGAGAACAGCATCATCCTTGCGGATCCTGCTACCGCGCAACCAGTTGGAATAAGCTGTGCTCCAGCCATCATCGTTGACCCGGGCGGTAAGGTTGTCGGTCGGGGCGTAAGCTTCGATACCGCAGATCTTGCGAAAGTCGTTAACCGCGTGCCCGGCATGGCCGGCGCCACCCCCCACGCCGAGAATGAACAGCCTTCCGCCGCGTGCGCGAGCTTCGACCAGAATGTCGATCATTCTGTCGACTTCCATCTGATCTATCCCCTTGGCCACCGCGGCAACTTCTTCATAGTAGCTGTTTGTGTAGTCGCTGACACTCATTGCAGTTCCCTTCAAATAAGTGTCCGTTTGAGCAAGCCCTTCGGGCGTGCCAATTTCATAAAACCGACGAGTGACCTCGTAGCCGGCAAGCCGGCCGTCCGCCGCTAGTTTCGCATACACGTCCGCGAGATCGAAGGATAAGTTGGCATTCCAATCGGAGAACACGTTGTCAGAGAGGATGCCCAGACCATAGTCGATGTAACGCATGTCCGAAGTTGGTGCGCACTTGTCATATCGCACCACTCGCGCACCGTCGAATAGCGCGTTACTCGTGTCCCAGCGGCCCTCGTTGCGTAACACGGTCATTAGCGCCGGGGCCCTACTTCGCCGAAACGCGAGCAGGATCGGGGCAAATGCAACATCAAGATAGGTATCGCCATAGAGTACGAAGAATGTTTCCCCCAGCAAAGGGAGCGCACGCCGCAGCGCGCCACCAGTGCCCATGAGCATCGGGCCGTCGAAACTGTAAGCGACGTCTAATCCGAATTGCCGTCCATCGCTGACAAAATCGCGAATCATCTCGCCCAGATGGGCCACACACAGGACCACGTGGTCAATGCCCTCCCGCCGGAGTAGCCGCAGCTGATGGACAATAAAGGGCTCGCCGGCCACCGACACTAGGGCCTTGGGCAATGTGGCGGTATGTGGGTGAAGCCGCGTCGCAAGTCCCCCCGCGAGGATCGCGACCGAGGGCATGGGATTTGAAACCATCTCTACTGCGCCAGAACCTTTGTGCCTTCAAAATCAAAGTGGAACCGAACCTCAGGCAAACCGGCCTCGCGCATGGCGTGCCGCAGCCGCACCTTGTCCTCAGCGTAGAACATGAGAAAGCCGCCCCCACCCGCGCCGATCAGTTTGCCGCCAATCGCCCCGTTCTTCAGGGCAAGATTGTACCACTCGTCAATACGCGAGTTCGACATGTCGCCCGAGCGCTTACGCTTGTGCTCCCAGTGCTCGTGCATCAACCGACCAAAGCCTGTCATGTCTCCCTTCTCCAGTGCAGCTTTGCTGCGAAGGCCGAGATCTTTCACGTAGTGGAGGTTGTCGATCATTGCGCTATCTCGCCCCTTCGTGCGGGAGTCCTGATCGCGGAGAATCTTCGAAGCAGATCGCGAGAAGCCGGTGAAGAGCAGCAGCAGATTATCCTCCAAGCCGCAGCGAATCTCTTCATCGACCGCGAGCGGCGTTGCTTCGACCGTACCATCCTTGCGGAAAGTGAAACAGGTAATTCCTCCAAACGCGGCGATATACTGATCCTGTTTCCCGACCGGCTCGCCTAGCTTCTCTATTTCGACGAAGCAAGCCTGCTCGGCCAACTCGCGTGGATGAATGATGCCACGGGCATGTGCATGCAGCGCACGCAGAAGCGCGGTGGTGAAGCTGCCCGAGGAACCAAGACCGGTTCCTGCCGGAATATCGGCAAGTGTTGTAATTTCAATTTGCGGCATTCCAAAATCAAATAGCTTCAGAGACTCGCGAACAATAGGATGCTGAACGTCCTCGATCGTATCCACATGCTCGATCTTCGAGTACTTGAGATAGACACCTGACACGAACGGCTTGATTACTGTCACGTACACGAACTTATCAATAGCGGCCGCGATCAGGAATCCATCGTGATCGCGATAGTAGGATGGGAGGTCAGTACCGCCGCCTCCTAACGTGATCCGCAGCGGACTACGAACTATGATCATGTGCGGGTAACCTCGTTGGCCCTGCGGGCGCCGTCACACTGCAGGGAATGCAGACGAATTTGTCAATTGCCGCAGCGATCAGGAATACCTCGTGTTTGTGATAATAGGACGCCACGTCGACGCCGCCGTCGCCCAGCGTGATCCGCACCGGGCTCGGCAGTACGATGGTCACGAGGCCGCGTAGACTCGTTCGACGATGCGCAGGACCGCCAGGGCATCTGCGAGACCCGGTGCCGGTTCTCGATCAAGACGGATATCCTCGATGAGCTCGGTGAGCTCGACGGCCCAGGAATCGTCTTCCATCGGATATTCGCAGATCGTGGTCTCTGGCGGCCCCATGCCGGGACGCATGCGGTAAAATGCCACGCGCTCTGGCCCATAGCTACCACCAAGGCCGCTGATGTCCAGCTTGCCTTGCCGACCGTAAATCTCAAGCGAGAACGTGTTCTTCCACTCGGTGCAGCTGACGTGCAGGAATGCAGTCTTGCGTTCCGCCGTCCTCAGCAGCATGAAGCAGTTATCGTCGACCGGCATGTCCCAATAGAACGTTTCCGCAACTCCCTGGACGGTCACGAAGTCGCCGAGAAACCACCGTGCGAGATCGATCAGGTGCGGGCCTTGATCCATAAGCTCACCCCCGCCGGAGCGAGCAGGATCGGCACGCCACTCGCGCTCGTAACCGAGTCGCCCCCCATGGCCATAGCGGCCGCGTACGAACATAAGTTCGCCAAGCGCACCGGCATCGACGAGCTCGCGGGCCTTGCGCAGCGCGCGATGAAAGCGATGATTGAAGCCCACCCGGACCTTGACGTTCGCGCGCCGCGCCGCCGCCAGGATCGGCTCGACATCGGATGGACGCCGACCCGCCGGCTTCTCGACCAGAACGTGCCGGCCGCTCGCGGCGGCAGCCGCCGCGATCTCAGCCAGTGAGTCATGGGGCGTGGCAACGATCACAATATCGCAGCCTGCCCGCGCCAAGAGCTCGCGCCAATCCGTAAACGCAACGCACTCTGTAGCCAAGGCTGCAACCGCGTCCGCCCGGTCGCGATCGACGTCCGCGCAAGCAATGAGCTGAGCGCGCGACATCGCGCCGGCGCGCCGCTGGCCGACGAGGCCACAGCCGACGATCGCCACGCGCGGCAGGGCCTCAGTCATTTGTCGCCCCAGGAGAAGCCGCGGTCTCGGCCGGTGATGCGTCGCAGCTTGTAAACGTCGCTCGAGTCGAGTTCCGCAAGGTGCTTCGGCCATTGTGCCCAGTCGTCCCACAAGGCGCTGATGAGTCGTCCGGTGATGCCGTCGCTCGCCGACGACGCGAGGAACACGGCAAGATCAGCGCCGTGGGTCAAAGCAACGCCACCATCCTGCTTTTGCCGCACGGCGCGCGCGTAGAACTCTGCCCCAACCTTGTCCGGGCCTGCGGCCAGTACTTCGTCAAGCAGGCGCGTGTTGAGCGCGCCGGGCGCGATCGCGTTCACATCAATGCGGTTATTCTTGCATTCTTCCGCCACCGTCTCGGTGAGCCGAGCCATGGCAGCCTTTGCCGCCGCGTAGGCGCTGATGCGGGGCAGTGGATTCGTGGCGCCGCCGCCCGACAGCTGGATGATCTTGCCATGGCCCTGCGCCTTGAAGTGTGGCAGCACGGCGCGCATCGGGATGACGGAGCCGAAAAGATTGATCTCGATGGCCCGGGCCCATTCGGTCCAGTCTGTATCCTCGAGCAGACCGAATGGGCCGTAAACGCCAGCATTGTTGACCAGGACATGGAGGCCACCGAGCTCGTCGACAGCCTGCCGCACGGTCATGTCGACCGCCGATTGGTCGGTCACGTCGGTCGACCGCCAGCGTACTATTTGCTCATCGTCGGCAAGCCCGCGCAGCTCGCGACTGGTCCCCTCGAGCTCAGTCGCCTCACGCGCACACACCATAATTGAGGCTCCGGCTCTTACAAATGCGCGGGCGATCTCTCGGCCGAGCCCGCGACTTCCACCGGTGATGAGGGCGACGCGGCCGGCGAGCGGCTTTGATGTGGGCGGCATGTTGGTTCCGGTCAGCCGGCCGTCCAAGGCAGGCCGACAGCTGCATACGCAATGCCTGGACGATGCTGCAAGGTCGCGGCGAGGAACCACCCCGCATCGACGACCGTGGGCGTCGCCATGGTGGCAACGATATCGGGCCAAGGAAGCTCACGAAATTGCGGCCAAGGCGTTGCGAGCACCATAGCGTCCGCTTCTGCGACCGCCAGCGAAGGTGAGGAGGCGAGCGCGAAGCGCCCACATAGTTCAAGTGGCAGTTCGCGGATCGCCGGATCAAAGGCCGTGACGGTTGCTCCGCGGGCCTGCAGAGCAAGCGCGAGCTCGACCGCACTTGAGCGCCGTAGCGTATCCGTACACGGCTTGTAGGTCAGGCCCAGGATGGCGATGCGCCGACCTTCGAGCGATCCGAGCCGCTCCTCGAGCTTACGCAGGGCCCACCCGCGGTGACGGTCGTTGCTCTCGCGCACTGCAGGTATCAGTGTGGCCGGCGCGCCGAGGTCACGGCCGAGTGCTGCCAGCGTGGCAACGTCGCGAGCGAGGGTTCCGCCAGCGAATGGCCCCCCGGGAGACAGGTAGGCGCGCGGCCCGATCCGCTCCTCGCTCTTGAGGCCGCGCTCGACCTCCTTAGCATCCGCTCCGACCATCTCGCAGAGGGTCGCAACCTCGTTCATGAACGCGACCGAGGTCGCCAGGAACGCATTGATAGCGTGCTTGGTCATTTCTGCGGCCTCGAGGCCCATGAATACGATCTCGGTCGTAAATGGCACCCACAAAGCTGTGATCTTGTCGCGATCGCGCTCCGACTGCAGGCCGACCACCACGCGATCAGGCTGGGTGAAGGCTACGATGGCGTTTCCGAGCCGCAGATTTTCCGGGCTATACGCGAAAGTGGCGCCCTCCCCGGCATCGGCCGCGAGCCGCCTAGTCGTTCCGACCGGAAGCTGAGACGAGACGAGCACCAGGCATCCATCGGGCAAGTGCCGCAGGACCGACTTCACTGGCTCCACCACATTGGAGACTTGCGGAACGTCGTTCTCGTCGACCGGCGTGTCGAACGTAACCCATACCAGGTGAGCGCCGGCAAGCGCATCCGCCGCATTAGCCGTGAATCGCAGCCTCCCGGCAGCCAGCCCCTCGGCGATCAAATCCGTGAGGCCCGGCTCGAAGATCGGCGGCTCGCCCTGCTGCAATCGCCCGATCACTGCTGCATCAGGATCGAGCCCGATCACGTCGTGCCCGGCGCGCGCAAGGCACGCAGAGGTGACGCAACCCAGATGCCACAGGCCGAGCACACACACCCGCATTTACCGGTTCCTCATTTCCCTCAGGTGCGTCGGCCGAGCACCCAGCGATTCTGCGCAAGCCATGCGATCGTGCGCAAGATTCCCTCTTGGATCCCCAGCCGCGCACGCCAGCCAAGCGCGTGGATTCGCCGCACGTCAAGATGGATGAACGGATTGTCGCCGACCCAGCCGCGGTCGCCACCCGCATAGATGCGCTTCGGTGCCAAGCCAAGATAATCGCAGATCCAGCCGATCGAATCGTCGACCGTGCAGTACTCATCAGTGCCCAGGTTGAAGATGTTTACATTCCCTCGTGCATGTGTTGTCGCCAGTAGCATAGCGTCGATGCAATCTTGCACGTAGAGATAGGATTTGCGCTGGCGTCCATCGCCGAGAACGGGAAGTTTTTCCGGATCGGCGAGCAGCTTCTTGTAGAAATCGAACACGTGCCCGTGGGTATAACGCTCCCCGACAATCGACACGAACCGGAAAATCCATGACCGCATGCCGAAGCCCTCGCAATAGGCGGCGATCAAACCCTCCGCGGCGAGCTTGGAGGCCCCGTAAAGCGACGTCTGGACTGGGAACGGGGCATCCTCGGGCGTAGGTATGATCTTCGCCTCGCCATAGATCGATCCGGTGGACGAAAACGCGATGTCCTTGACACCGTTCGCCCGCATCGCTTCCAGCACGTTAAAAGTTGCAATCGTGCCCTGCTCAAGGTCCTTGCGCGGGTGTTGCAGCCCGAACCGCACATCGGCATTGGCCGCAAGATGAAAGACCACGTCGCAGCCCTTCATGGCCACCGCCAATCGCTCGGTCTCAAGGATGTCCGCTTCGACCAGAGTGAACCCCGAATGGGTCTGCGCGTCCGCCAGGAACTCACGCATGCCCGTAGAAAAATTGTCATAGCCGATCACCTCGACGCGCTCGGTGAGCAGGCGATCGACCAGAGTGCTGCCAATGAATCCCGCCGCTCCGGTGACGAATGCCACGCGGTAAGGGTGGAATGAGCTTGCTGTCATGATGTTCCTGGGGAGGGCCTGAACTCTCAAGCCTCGGTCAAATGGTTGGTGTCATGTGTCGTCGTGATCGCCGCGCTTCACGCGACCCCAAGCAAGCAATAACATCCTCGAAGTCCGCGCGTCGGACTCATGAGAAATCCCCTTGGCCCGCGACTCGCAGCGACAAGCCGTTTCTCGGCATCGACCCCACGCCCGTGGTCGAAATCCAGCGTCTGACCAACCCCGGCATTGACGTACTCAACCGACCACATCCGCGAGACATTCCACCTCACCGACCGTTCCTACATCATTTATCCGGACCTCAGACTGTCCACGGTCTCAGAACCCGGCAAGATTCCTTAGATTACATGCCTACGCAAGATTTGCTTGACCGTGTCTCGGCACCTGTGTTGTACCCACCAGGGGGCAGCGGGCGGGCTGCACGGGTGCTCACGCACCTCAGCGGCGCTGATCCGCTTCCTAGAGGGACTTTTCGCATGACGAAGGTCGTTGCATCAACGCCCTTGGATTTGGCATCGGCCACGAGCGGGCACCCAAGCCTTGCGGTGCGCACATTCAAGAATTTGCGCAAATGTCTGGACTGGGCTTGGCTCGACATAGTCTGTCAATATCGCCGTTCCAAAATCGGCCCCCTTTGGGAAACCATAAACGTCCTGGTGTTGACATTGGGGATAACTGTCGTCGCGAGCGCCGTGTTTGGCGGCGGCGCCCCGGCAGACCTCATTGGCTATGTCGGCCTCGGCATCATCACCTGGTCCCTCATCAGCTCGAGCATACTTGAAGGAGCCTCCACATTTGTGCGCAATGCCTCGTATATCACCAGCACAAATCTGAGCATTGATCTGTATGTTGGCCGGACGATATTCAAGACGTTTCTCGTGTTCTGCCATCATTTCATGCTATATGCCTTGGCACTCGTGACGGGCTTTGTTTCACTTAGTTGGACAAGTCCACTCGCGCTATTCGGATTACTGCTTCTCATCCTAAATTCATATTGGATGGCGACATTCCTGGCATTCGTATGTGCGCGATACCGCGATGTCGAAATCATTATCCGAAACCTCTTGCAGCTTGCGTTTTTTGTCACGCCCGTGTTCTGGGATTACCACCGCATCGCCGACGATCGACAGTTCATCGTCGACTATAACGTGTTTTTCTATTTCATCGAAATCGTTCGCGGCCCATTGTTGGGAGAGCTGCCACCGCTTCGGTACTATGTTGTCGTGCTTGCCGTGACCCTTATTGGTTACGGCCTTGCTTTTCTGGTCTATCGCCGGATGCGCCGTCAGCTTGCGTTCTACGTGTAAACTCAGTCTTGCCGCCATGGTCCACATCCACGTCAAGAACATCGACGTCAAAATCCCGATTTACGACGCGAATGCGCAGCGCCTCATTCGGCTGCCGACATTCGGGCTCGCGAGAGTCGGATCGCGCTCCATCAGTCATGCCGGCAGTGCCGTTGTTATACATGCGCTAAACGATGTAAGTCTCGACTTGAATGAAGGTGATCGAGTTTGTCTGATCGGTCACAATGGCGCGGGTAAGACGACGTTGCTAAGAGTGTTGGCAGGCATCTATCCGCCGAGTGCGGGTACGATCCAAGTCACCGGCAAGGTTATCGCATTGCTCGGCAACAGCATCGCCCTCAATAGTGACGCTACCGGATACGAAAACATACGGCTCCTGGCCGAACTCTATAATTGGCCGAAAAAAAATCTGCCGGATTACATCAAGGATATCGAGGAGTTCACAGAACTGGGTGAGTATCTTTCTCTCCCCGCACGGGTTTATTCGGCCGGAATGCACGCACGTCTGTGCTTCTCCATAGCAACGATGCGATCACCCGATATACTGTTGATGGATGAAGGGATTGGAAACATTGACGCGCAATTTCAGGAGAAGGCTCACAAGCGTGTTGACCAATTTGTCAGCCAAGCGAAAATCATGCTGCTTGCTTCGCACTCTGTCGAACTTTGTCGCGCTATGTGCAACAAGGCTCTGCTCCTCTCGAATGGTAGGCAGATCTATTTTGGCGACATGGACGAAGCGTTTAAGCGATATGCCTATGGAACTAGCTAGCTGTGAACTTTCAGGAGGTTGTCCATTCGGTCCTGGCCGTTTCAGCCGCGTCGGCCACCGCATCACTGGTCGCCGCACGGAGCTATTTCAGCAGCCAAGGCGCAGGCTGGCAGTTCGTCCACGTCGCCATTGAGCCGACATCTTCCCTTCATCAGAGGAAGGGGAAGTGCCGTCGCATTCCTATTCGCCACTCGCGCGCAGCTCATGGTTTATGGATGTGATTACAATGCCAGCGTGACTCAAAGTGCGATCGCTACCGAAAGTAAGCTTAATTTTAATCGGTTTGCTTGTTTCAGAGGCTATAGCCTGCGCATCAACAACGATCTCGAAACGCCCTCCGAATCGATTCAGTTTCGCAGGCAGTTCCGGTCCGGAATCACCCCTTGGATTGAGGACTACCGTACGCGGCGCCAGCTCGCCGAAAATGTTTTGCTCTTCGCCCTCGAGGACAATGAAGGGCCACCGGCGCAGGTTGCTCGCGTCGACCTCCATCGATATACCGGTGCTGACCGTCCCCTCCTTGGACACCTCTTGAATCTTGACTGGAGGCTTCACAAACACGCGGTGCGGGATACCCATGATGTTCCCTGCGGCCAGCAACAAACGGTTCTCTGCGGTCCATGTCGACAGCTCGTCCCAATATTCCCTGATCTTCGTGTTCATCGGGTACGGCGCCTCGCGGCCACGGAGCGGATCGGTCAAAAGCACGATGTCGCTCTGTTCAATGAGTTCCAAAGCGATGTCACGTTCCGTCGCGAAGATCCCGTGCCCGAAGCGAGCCTCGAACGGCGTGAACCGGTGAAACTCCTCAAAACCAAAGAGTTGGAGTGTGCCCCGGTTGAAATAATCCACCACGCGATCAAATGATGCGATCGGCTTAGCGATACCATTCTCCAACACGTAATGCGCGGTTTTTGTGTTGAGCCGACTGATTTCCACGAGATCAGCCCGCGACATAGGCCACCAAGGGTTGATCCTTCCCCTGCTGACAAAAACATAAATTGCGAAGATCAGAGCAGAAATAGATAGCAGGCTTCCAATACGAATCGTTACCGCCTTCCGGAGCCCCGTGTTGACTCCGCGCCGCATCACCACGGGCATGGTCCCAGCCGGGCTCAGGCCAGTAAAAGGCAACATATCAACCAAACCTATTTGCAACAGCTTGCGCGGCCAAATAGCCGCACAAAACAACACCACAGTCAGAATGACGGGAACGACAACAATCGCGCCAACGACGGGGGACTTGCTGATATCAATTGTGAGGATGGCAAGAGGTGCAATCACAGCCACGCCGAGTGCGATAAACTCAAATCGGTAGTACCGCAGCCTCTTGACAAGATCGCGTGAGGAGGCTCGCTCGACAACGAATGCGCATACAACAACCCCAATAGCCAAAACAGCCAGAAGCCGTGCAGTTAGGTTGCCTATTTGATGCACGAAGAGGAACTTAGGATAGAATAACAAGTGGTCCAGAGCGGTGAACAATTGCGCCTCCTGGGCGCGAATGTATTTCTCTTCGCCCAGAAAGTGGCCAACAACATAGTAGCTATAAATTGCATCCCTTGCTAAAAAGAGGACAGGACAGACAAAACTAGCCGTTAGTAGACCGGATAAAAGGACGTTGCGAGCTCTCTGAATGGCGAGGCGACGGCCGAGAGGCTGTTTGATTGCGACGATAAAACTGATCAATAATGTTCCCAAAATAGCAGCAACATAAACAACGGTAAAAAAGCGCAGCAAAACCAAAAAAATTCCTACCACCCCGACAATGAGTGCGCGCTCGGTATCGCGAAAAGTTCTCGACCACACAATCAAACAGACCCAGATGCCGTATAGACAGAATGCAGCGAAATCGATGCGATAGTCATAAATCCCCCCGGCACCCATGACCGCGCCCATGAAGACGGCACCGCAGAGCAATAATAGCGCAATTGCAATCCAAGCGAGGTCCACGTTGCGCGTTCTATCGCGGACCACCGCAAACAGCACAAGTTGAAGCGCGAGAAAATGAACGAGGTTCAGGCTGATGATGGCCGTTCGCCACGGACCAATTATAACGCCAAGCAACGCACCGTAGACGGTGAACACCAACCCCGTTGCATGACGAGTCTGCAGCAACTCTTCGAGAAACGCCTGCCAGCCAGTGGCCTGAACGCGATCGATTAGCTCGTAGGTATCGAGATAATATGACGTTTGGTCGAAACTCCTGGGAAAATAGGGAGCGTATTGGTTGACCATAGCCCAATAGAAAACCGCAGCCTCGATTGCGAAAACGACAACCAGCCATAGGATATGTGTGCCAGCGAAAGGACCACGCGCTCCTTTTGACATAGAGAAGTTGGTCATCGGTCGGATCCGATTGAATGTCTATGTGGGTTTACAACACACGTCGGTTGGAGAAACGGAAGCTTCACATCCCTGTTCTTGAATGGACAGTCAAGGTGAGACTTCGCTTTTCATCCCAGGTCAGCCGCAAAATCTTGGATCGGTAGATGGACGTCAGGAATACAACCATTAGGTGTTCTTCGACCCAACTTCGAAATCCCGAAGCTCTTGCCGTTCGGATAGGCCTCGATTTGGCGCGTTGCGTTCGCTTCTGGCAAACTGTGCGAAGGTCAAAGGTTGACTTGAGGTGTCACTCGCTGCTCTGTATCACACGCCACATACTGCGCCAAAAAGAGCGAGAACCGCATCACGACATCATGGGAGACATTTCACCTCAAATCATCTTGCCTTCCCCGAATAGCGCGAATGCGGCCGAGCAGGCAGTATGGACCGGCCAGGCATTCGTCGTGGGGACAGCAACCGAGCGGATCTTATCCTATCCGGTACGGGACTCCGGCTGGAACGACGGTATTGCGCGTTTTCATCGGCAAGAAGCTGCCAGCGATCACTTTATTGACATCGCCTCGCGCGCCCACGCAATGAAGGAAGTCAAGCGGTCAGTCGCGCTAACGCCCTCGGTGATCCTGGAGATTGGATGTGCAGCGGGACATTTTTTGCGCGAGCTCCTTCAACAATTGCCCGGGCATGTCATCATCGGTTCCGATTATACACTCGACACCTTGCAGGAAGTCGGCTCAAACATACCGTCTGTTCCGCTACTTCGGTTCGATCTGAGTCAATGTCCGCTACCTGACGACTTCGCCGATGTTGCGATTCTGTTAGATGTTTTGGAACACATCGAAGATGACGAAGGCGCAGTGGCCCATCTTTCCCGAATCTTGCGACCCGGTGGTGTTGCCATCATTGAGGTTCCGGCGAAAGCTGCGCTCTTCGATATCTATGATCGCGTGCTTATGCACTTTCGACGCTACGACATGCATCGGCTGACGCGACTTTTGCGCAAGGCCGGCTTCACGATCGAACGTCACTCGCATCTCGGCTTTTTCCTATTTCCAGCCTTCTATGTTTCGAAGCGTCTCAACCAGTTACGCTATCCGGCTCGACCGGGCGTGGATGAAATGCGGATCGTGTCCAAAATGATCTCCACAACACGATCGAGCTCACTGATGCGCTACGTCATGGTCGCAGAGAGTGCGTTACGCGAGCACGTCTATCTGCCCGTCGCCATTCGTTGCCTCGTGACCTGCCAAAAATTGGGCAATTTGTAGGCCGTGAGCACTTGTCGGACAGAATGAGCTAATTGCGTAAGAGAGGATTGCTGACTCATCGTGGCCCGGTTGAGGAGCAACGATGAGACGTGCGAGCAAGCGCATACAGGAGGCAACGCGGAATACTTCAGCAGTTGGTACTTCGCCCATTCATCCCACAGATTCGACCCTTTAAAGCGCTGCGGGTGGCCCATCGAGAGCGCGCCCAGCACAACTCTGAAATCCCGAAGCTTCTGCCGCTCGGATCGGCCTGAATTGGCGGCTTGCGTTTCGCTTCTGGCAAACTGGCGCGAAGGTCAAAGATTGACTTGGGGTGCCACTCGCTGCTCTGTATGATGCCATACACTGCGCCAAAAGAGCGGGAAGCGCACCTACCACATCATGGCAGATATTCGTGCAGCCCGACCACGTGCGCAGAGACTTCCCGTCAATTGGCATCTTGCTCTCCTCCTCGCGCTGTGTGTGGTCGAGGCGATAGTATTCTTTTGGACCGTGCTCAACCGCGTTACCGCCAATTTTCCGATCGGTTTCGATCAGCTGTCCTACTTTGCCTACACCTACGATCTGATCGCGCGAACTATGTCTGGCGGGTGGATGGTTCTTATTGACGAGTTCTTGCAACCCCGCCAAGCGAACGGGATTTCGTTCACGGTGCAGGGCGCATTGCTTGGCCTTCTATTCGGTTCAAATCGGGCCGTGTTGCTGAGCTTGAATCTCGCATACTTCCTTGCGGCCCAGATCATCCTGTTCCAGACCGTACGCGGGCACACGAAGAACGTCGAGTCCGCGTGGATCGCAGTCGCACTGTTCACTGGCTGCAGTACCATTTTCCATCAGGGCGGAATCTATTATTTCATGATCGACTTCTCCGCGATGTGCTTGTACGGCATTTTGGCCTGCCTCATTGTGTGGTCAAGAACGTTTCTCGAGACACGACGCATTTGGCTCATTGTAGTCGTTGCTGCTCATCTAATTATCATGCGCTTTTTCGTCGTTCTCTACTTTGCCGGCATCATGTTCGGCTTACTGCTCTTCGCGGCCGCGGGCCTTCGCTCTCCCTCGTCCGCTTGGCGCGCAATTGCAAAAAAGCGCGTAACAAACATAGTTATTGCTGGATCGCTGACAGCCATGCTCGTACTTCCAATCCTCTTTCTCGCCAGACAAGGAATCTACAACTATTACGTAATTGGCCATGTGATCGGCGTAGAGAAGTATATCCGTGCTGATCAATTTGGTTTGCACGGACTGCTAGATCACGTCTTCCATTATCCAAAATCCGTATCGGAGCACCTCGGCCGCTCGGTTTTCATCGTCTTGAGTATTTTGTCGGCGACCGCGCTGATCAGCGCGTATCGATTCGATCATGCGTGGACTCATCGAGTGCTTGCGCGGCTGCACCGCTATCGCGCCGAGTATTTCGCCCTGGGCCTTATGATCGTCGTCCCGATCGTCGTGCTCACTCTCAATGTTCACAAATCTCCGCTCGTCGGAAATATCGTGCTCATACCATTGATTCTGACCTTTGCCCTAGTCCTCGGTGCCGTTGGACGCCATGCTGCGCCGCCGCTGGGAAAAGACGTCGAGGCGCGCTGGCCCTGGTTTCTGCGCCTCACCTCCTCGCAGCCTGTTGAACGGATTTGGACTGCTGCTTCGAAGCACTCAGCCAAAGCTATCATCACCACGTTCGTCGCGGTTGCCCTATTGACCACTTTCGCGACGCGAGGACTTAGCTACAAGGATCCGACATCCCAGTCGGATTATGCTGCTATCACACAATTGAATACCGCGATCGGTCATTACGTCATCGACAATAAGCTTCTGAAGCCAACGTTTTCGATCGATCGCGTTGTTGGCTATCTGAACTGGGGCACCTTGCGGCTCGGAAACTTTGAAG
>Ga0306921_10002660_pt1 | contig 17939 bp, 13 predicted proteins | sample sta12Cox44000080_FD_203760 | JGI IMG/M metagenome (GOLD analysis project Ga0306921, IMG submission 203760) | Lab enrichment of tropical soil microbial communities from Luquillo Experimental Forest, Puerto Rico - statoxic.12C.oxic.44.000.080 (v2)... | ecosystem: Environmental > Terrestrial >... | reverse complement strand
AACCGTGAATGTATTGGTGGGCGGCTGCAGTCCCCATTTTGCGAAATTATTAACCGGCACGCCGACATGTATCGACCCCGCGGGAGCGCCAGGCTTCATCCAACGCGCGCCGGGCTCCGTGAGTTGTAACCCGGGGCCAAGCACGTGTTCCGCGACCCTGATGCACAGTGGATGAGAGAGGAACTTCGCGAACAACGGGTAGTCGGCTGGATCGAGAAGATCCAAGAAGTTCGAAATGTGCTGATCCTGGTCATTGGCATCGGGTTGTTTTTTCATGAGTTCGACGACGCGATCGGCTGCGGCTTTTGCGTCTATCCGCGAAATCAGGTTTGGAACTGTTGTAAAGCCGAAAATGTCGACTTCTTTTGTCAATCTTCCGAATTCGGTCGCGCCAGCGTCTACGGAGCTTCCGACGGACTCGCTTGTTTTCTCTTGAAGATGTTGCATCGCATTCCTCCAGTTCTCTCCGGGAACGATTGCGGCGGTTCCGATCAGTTCGAGGAAGGTCCTCCGCTTCATTTTTCGCGATTCCTTAGCGATCAGCTAAACGACAATCCGATTTTTCTCAGATGCTCCGCCGACTGGAGAAGTCGCTGCAGGCATTGTTCACGGTTGAGGTCCTCGCCTTCAACTCCCTCGATTTCGATGCTGTAGGGGCCCCGGAACTCGACGGAATCGAGCGTGGCAACAATTTTCGCGAAGTCGACGCGGCCCTCGCCGAGGCGGCAAAACTTCCATTCCTTTTTCCCGCCCTGCGTATCTTTTAGGTGGACGTGAATGACCTTCTCCGCTATTTCGCGAATGTCGTCGGCGGGATCGATATGGTCGTTGTAATAGAGGATGTTCCCGGTGTCGTAGTTGATTCCCACGTTCGGATGCGCCAGCTCGGCGAGAAAGTGTTTCGCAACCCGCCCGTTCTTGGTCGGCCCATCATGAGTTTCGAGCGCAATACGAACGCCTCGCGCTGCCGCATAGGATGCGGCCGAACGAAGATTGGCCATCACTACCTGGCGATGCTGACCCAGCTCGTCCTCGGTGCAAGAATCGGTGATGACGTAGGTGCAGCCCAGATCAACAGCAAAATCAATCCGGCGGCGAAGCGATTCAACATCCCGCTGCGTCAGAATCTGGCATACGGCGTCGAGGCTGATAGGCTGAAGGCCCATCTCGGTGAGCCGATGGCGCATGGCGCGGATGTCTCCGGCATCCATTGCCTCCGGAGCAAAGGTTGTTAATCCAAAGTGTAGGCTTACAGGCTGGGAGACCGCTGGCACTTCAACGTAGTGCACCCCCGCTTTCTTCAGATACGCGTAGGCAACCCATGGATCGAATCCAACAAAACAAAAAGGACTAGCTGCAAGAATTCGCTGATCCGGAGCAGGCATACTGACCTCACTGGTGAACTTGCTTCTTCATTTTCGCGTCCTCATGAGAGAACAACTCTCGGGTCCCAACGAAATTCTTGCAATTCTCTGCCCCTGATCCGGTTCTCCTAAACTTCACTGGCCACTCGTTTTTCTCCCACCAATCCTGCCGGCGCCGATCCGGAAATCAGCACGAGCAAGTCGGCCCACAGACCACCTGTTCCCCATCTACTCATCTCCACTTATGCCTTTTTTCCTTGCGCCCGTAGCTTTTCCTGTTCCCGTATCACCTCGACGTATTCCCGCGCAGCCTTCAACAGCAGCATGTAATCTGGCGGGATGAAGAGCAGCTTCACACCTTTGTTAATCCACTCCCGTAGTGAATCGGGATCGTCCGTCACTCCCATTCCCACCACGACATTGGCTCGATTCGCCCGCTCGATCACATGTTCGATCGCTTCGCGGACCTTGGGGTGATTCGGTTGCGCCGGATATCCCAGGGAGCCTGATAAATCGAACGGTCCGATCATCACAGCCGCCAGCCCGTTTGTGGCGAGAATCCCGTCCACGTTGCGCACAGCGGTCGCATGCTCGATCTGCGCGATAGGAAAAATAGAAGCGTTTGCTTCTTGGCAAAAATCAGGGGTCATCGACAGCCCGTAATTTGCCGGCCGCCGGGGACCGAAGCCGCGGATCCCCTCGGGTGGGTATCGGCATGCCGAAACCAGACGCGCCGCTTCTTCCGCTGTACACACCATGGGTGCGATCACCCCCGCAGCACCGATATCCAACACCGGCTTGATAATGTTTGGGTCGTTCCAGGCCACGCGCACGATCGGAGCCGTGCTGCTTCCCTTGGTGGCCATGATGTGTGCCTGGACGGTCTCCAGCGAATAGGGCACATGCTCCATGTCTAACCAGATAAAGTCCAGGTAGTTGCACAGCGCCTCAGTCGCCGTGGCATCCCCGAAAGTCACAGCGGCCCCAACACAGGTTTTCCCGTTGCGCAACTTCTCTCTGAGTACCTCAATGTTTTGCAGACAGGCCCCCTTGCAACTCCACTATCAACCGATGCCGATCTGCTTCAGATAGGCCCGGGTGCGCTTGGCAATGGGTAATGGTTTGTCGAACGGTGCGGGATACATATCTTGCTCCACGATTGCCCAACCTTGGTAATTTACGCTGTCCAGCACATCACGAAATGCCGGGAAGTTAACTGCCCCCTTCGATGGTTCGCAGAAAATTCCCATCGCGACCGCTTTAGCGAAGGGGATGCGTTGAGCATCGACATGTCTCTGAATCTCGCGGTCGACGCTCTTCAAGTGCAAGTAAGGGATACGAGCATGGTGCTTCCGCATGAATTCCACCGGGTCGCCACCGCGGTAGGCGTGATGGCCCGTGTCGAGACAGAGCGAAACCAGCGACGGATCGGTGTCCTGCAAGAAGCGTTCGATCTGTGGCTCGAACTCGACGTGCGTCTCGGTATGCGGATGAAAAACCACTGTCAGGCCATACTTTTCACGAGCCAGCCTGGCAACGCGATGGGTCACATCGATGAGACGCTTCCATTCCTCGTCGTTGAGGGTCGCCGGACGGGTCACTTCGCCCGTGAACAAGTCCGTGTAGGTATCATCGATCAAAAGAAGGAACGGAGCACCGAGTTGCTGCAGGACCCTACCGACGCTGTGTAGCTCGGACTCGATGGTCACCCAGAGCGCGGGATTTTCCAGATGGTGCATCACAAAGCCAGTTGTCACTTGCAGCCTGCGGCGCTTGAGGTGATCGCCGAGGATACCCAGGTCTTGGGGCAAGTAACCGGGCGGTCCGAGTTCGATCCATAAATAGCCAGCCTCCGTCACCTCCTCGAGGAAGCGGGTCCAGGGAGTTTGTTTGGGGTCGCTTGGAAACCAGACACCCCAGTTATCAGGTGCGGTACCAACTTTTACGTTAATTCCCATGAATGCCCCCGCTGAAAAGACAACTTCATCCTCGTTGCCGGTCTTTTGAGAAATCCGATCTCGACAGGTCCGGCGGATAGCCCTTGATGGTCCAACCGCCGTCGACACCGATTATTTGCCCTGTGATGAAAGCAGAGTCATCGCTGGCCAGAAAGACGCAAGCGCCCACATAGTCATCAACACACCCCACGCGGCCGGCCGGAATCACGCCTTTCCACTTGTTGTCATATTCGGGATCGTAGCCTCGGTTGCGCGCCGTGCTGGTGGGACCGGGTGCGATTGCGTTGACTCGGATCGCAGGCGCAAGTTCAAGGGCTAATTGCCGCGTCAGTGCCTCCAGGCCGCCTTTCGCCATGGTATAAACGGCGTGAGACGGCACCATCGCGCGTGCCGCGCACGAACTGATGTTGATGATCGAGCCACCGCCGCGATGCGTCATATTCCGTGCGGCGGCTGCCGATCCGAACAGAGGACCGCGCAGGTTGGTATCCACTACATCAGCAAAGTCCTCTTCCGTCACTTCCGATAAAGGTCCGAATCGGGTTCTGGCGGCATTATTTACCAGGATGTCGAGCCCACCAAACCTCCGCACAACCGAGTCGATCATCGCTTCAAATTCGCGCTTCACACCTATGTCAGCCTGATACAGGCCACCCTCTCCGCCTGCTTCACGGATAGCCGTGAGCGTCTCCTCCGCACCTGAGTGATTGTTCTTGTAATTCACCGCGACGCGCGCCCCATTCGCGCCGAGACCAATGGCCAGCCCACGGCCGATGCCCCCGCTGGAACCAGTTACGATTGCAACTTTTCCGCTCAGTCTCATGCAAATACCTCGCGGAATCGCTGGATCGCCTGCATAGCGTCGTCCTTCGGGTATGCTTCAAGACCGATCACGCCATCGTATTCAATTTCGCGAAAGGTGCTGGCAATGCGTTGGTAGTTGATCTCTCCGGTGCCTGGTTCGTGCCGGCCCGGCACGTCCGCGATGTGAACATGGCCGATGTGGTCCCGGCACTGCCGTATGATCGAGACGACATTTCCTTCTTCGATCTGTGCGTGATAGACATCCAGCAGCAGCTTGATCCGCGAGCTGCCGACTTCCTCTAGCAGATTCATTGCGTCTTCTACGCGCGAGAACGCAAACCCAGGGTGATCAACCTTTGTGTTCAGATGCTCGAGGTTATAAACGACGTCTTCCCTCTCCGCTAATTCCGCGATCTGACACAAGGTTTTGTACGCGGATATCCACCTTGTGGCAGGATGGCTTGCGATTTTGTGCGACACTTGGCCGTTGCTGTCTAACTCGCCCGGCGAGAGGAACAACGACCTGCACCGAAGCTGTTTGGCAACTTCCAAGCTGGCTCTAACGCCAGCGATAAAATTGGCAATTCCGTCCGGGTGCAGCATGCTGCCTTTGGTATATCCGGTAAAAGCACTGATCCGGATGCCCGGGTCCCGCGCCAGAGCGTCAATGTCCCGCCCGGCCCAATTCCAGAATTCGACGAGGAATCCGCAAGCGGAAATCCGCTTCGCCCTTTCTAGGAAAGGGAGGGCAAGAAAGACCGTGTCCGCACATACCGACAAGCAGTACATTAGGGATTCCCGCAACTGGTAATAACGCTGCCGTTCATGCGGCCCGTCAGTGCGAATTCGCTCCAATGATCTGATGCTTCTTCAGGAATGCCACGACCGCTTCCTGCGCTTGCAGAAACTGCTCTCGATTCCAAGCGAAAGGAGTCGTGCTGCCATGACCACCGCCCTGGATCGTAAACACTTGGTTGGGCACACCCGCCTTGTCGAGAGCGTCACCCAATTGAACGCCCTGTGCATAAGGCACGATGGGGTCTTTGTCTCCCATGATGGTCAGCACTGGAGGCGCACCTGGCCTCACATAGGTAACTGGCGATACACGCTTGGCTAGTTCTTCACGGTTCGGCAGGCCGCCAAACCACCGTACCGCGTAGTTCCTCGTCGTCGGTCCTTCCACAAGTCTCACCAGGTCGGTTGGGCCAAAGAAGTTCACAATCGCCGCAACCTTAACGTCCTGAATCGTGCCCTCGCGCCATTCATCGGACAGCCGCCGGCAAGTGTTGTCGAAACCGTCGCTGGGCTTCAATAGTCCGGTCATCAATGCTAGATGCCCTCCGGCGGAATGCCCGGAAACGACAATCTTCGAAGTGTCGAACCCGTACTGAGCGGCGTTATCGTAGACCCAGTGCAATGCACAACGGGAATCCTCTACGGCAGCTGGCGCAAGCGACTCCGGTGCCATCCGGTATTCGACGTTTACAGTGTTCATCCCGAGGGCCAGGTAAGGAAGCATGTACAGAAGCGTGCTTTCTTTCGTACCTTCCAGCCAGCCACCACCGTGGAAGTAGATCAACGTTGGTTTGGGCACCCGAGTAGAGCCAACAGTGATGACATCGAGGCGAAGCTTCACGTGGTTAGCCTCACCGTAAACCACATCAAAGGCAACGTGGCCTTCGTTCTGGGCAATCGTGGCCCATTTCGTGACATCGTCAAGCTGCTGACCGAAAGCTGCCGGGGCTAACAACAGCAGTCCGAGATAAGCCAATTTGCGCAATTGCAAGGACTCGTCCTCTCAGGTGGCGACAGCCCCTCATGACACTTGACTATCGCCCAAAACTGTATACAGTATTCCGGTTTCCGGTGCAAGCTGCGATTCTGCGACGTCGTTAGCCGAACCGGGGCTTAATTCGCTGACCCGGAGCGCCATGTTCATTGCGAGAACCATCGGGCTGATCTTGGTGTTGGCAGCTATGCACGGGCAAAACCTATCCCTCAAGGCTCATGAAGATGAGTACGAGTACTGGGTCTACGTGGGCACGGCCAGCTACAACGGCGCGCCTAGCAGAAAGCTCTATCTCGGCCACTTCGATATCCGGACCGGCGAGCTGGAATTGGTGGGTGTAGCGGCGGAAACGGAGAATTCCGGCTTTTTGGCAGTTCGCCCCGACCAGCGCTATTTGTACGCGACCAACGAGGTCGGAGAACTTTACGGGAAGAAAGTAGGAGGGGTTAGCGCATTTCGTCGTGATGCAGCAACCGGAAAAGTTGAGTTGCTGAACCAAGTGCCATCGTTTGGGGCAAATCCCGCCTACATCACGGTTAGCCGAAATGGAAGATTTGTCCTCGTCGCCAGCTATTACGGTGGGACCATGAGCCTTCCCATACGCGACGATGGCTCACTGGGGCCGCCCGTATCTGAGGTGCGGGAAACGGGCTCCGGTGTGAACCGCGAAAGGCAGGAAGGTTCGCACCCGCACTCAGTCGTGCTTTCTCCGGATAATCGCTTTGCCGTTATAGTGGACCTCGGTTTGGACAAGATTTTCGTTTACCGCTTCGATCAGGACACTGGTTCTCTGACGGCGAATTCTCCTGCCTTCGTGCAGGCGCCACCCGGCTCGGGTCCAAGACATTTGGCGTTTTCACCCAGCGGGCGTTTTGCTTACGTGGTTAACGAACTGAACTCGACAATCTCCACATACTCGTTTGAAGCTCAGTATGGTGTTTTTCATCTGCTGCAAACCATTTCTAGCTTGCCGCCGAGTTTCAGAGGTGAAAACACTGGCGCTGAAGTGCAAGCGGGGCCATCGGGAAGGTTCGTATACGTTTCCAACCGAGGTCACGACAGCGTTGGAGTATTCGAAGCAGATCCGCAAAAGGGTACGCTTAAGGCCATCCAAGATGTGCCTTCCCAGGGAAGAACACCACGAAACTTCGTGTTTGATCCCTCGGGCAAATTTCTATTGGTAGGGAATCAGGATTCCGATCAAATTGCTGTTTTCAAGGTGGATAAAGGGACGGGAAGATTGACTCCCACCGGGTCGAAAGTGACCGCTGTGGCTCCCGTCTGTATTGCATTCATGGCTATGAGGAACGAGCAAAGCCGCTAACGTCAGAATCGTTAATCGGTGGGATTGGCAGAAAACACTTGACAAACCTGGCTGGAAGTTATAGACGTCCCACTCATGGTGGGTGACCGTGCATACAGTACACACTTTCAGCGTGTAGCGGGCAAGTCCGGTCTCCTTGTTGAGAAGCGGTTGAATAAAGTGTCAGCGCGCGGCGATGCGACTCCCAGAGTCGCGCACCTGCAAAGTTAAGTGAAATCTCGGACGTGATTTCGGTGTCAGCGGTTTTTTTGTTCCACACTGCTGTATACAGTATGCGAAAGTGGGATTTCGATACGAGAGGGTATCACCGATGAAACCTCAATGGTCGTTCTCGACGTGCGGTTTCCTGACGCTGGGCTGCCTGTTTGCAGTTCTAATCGCCATCCCCTTGTATGCGCAACAGCAAAGCAGCGGCGCAATCAACGGCACGGTGAAGGATTCCAGCGGAGCTGTGCTCCCTGGTGCGACGATCACGGCCATTGTCCAAGCTACGGGTGTGCCGGCTGTAACACAGAGCGATAGTGCCGGACAATATACTCTCCCTAATCTCCCGGTTGGTTTCGTCAATCTTAAGGTCAGCAGTGAAGGTTTCAAGAGCACTGAGTTCCAGAATCTTCGAATGGTTGCTGGCCAGACGCTAACAATAGATGCCACCTTGTCGGTGGGTTCAGTTACCGAAAGCATCAGTGTGAACGCTGAGGCCGAACGCGTCGACACGACTAGTTCGGACATGGGAACAACTTTATCTACCGAGGAGCTCACATCTCTTCCCTTGGCCATGGGCGGCAACCCTCGTGCCGCCCTTTCCTTCCTGACGACACTCTCGAGCATCAACACCAAGCCGGGTTCCGGCGGCATTTCCGCGGGCGGAAATCAGGCAGCCAATTTTGCTAATTCGTCCATTCAAGGCTCCAGCCCCTTTGGCGGCAATCAGAACAATGTCAGCTATACGATCGACGGAGTTAATGCCGCGTACAGACTTTTCACTACGGTCGCTGACTTCTCGTCGCTGCCGCCCGAGGACATTCAGGAATTTCGGTTGGCATCGAACTTCAATGCCGAGCAGGGTTGGGACAACGGGGTGGGCATTGCATACGTTACCAAGTCCGGTACAAACAGCTTCCACGGAACCGCCTGGTGGTACGGCCAGAACACCGCACTGGATGCTGCGAGCAAGCTCTCCAAAAGTGTGTCGCCTGACCATCAGAATGAATGGGGTGGCATGGTCGGTGGACCGATTCGTAGAGACAAGACGTTCTTTTTTTTCACTCTGGACTTTTTCCGCTTTTCCCATATTGCAACCGGTCAAGTCGCAACCGTTCCGACGCCACAGATGGTGAAGGGTGATTTCAGCCAGGTACTGGGCGCGCAAATCGGAACCGATGCTCTTGGCCGGCCAGTGTTTGCGCATGAGATCTATGATCCAACAACCACCAGGACGCTTCCGGGTGGGGCCGTGGTACGCGATCCCTACATGTGTAACGCAGTGTTGAACACGATCTGCCCGGGCCAGGTTAGTTCGGTCTCCCAGTACTTTGCGAATGGTTATCCGGCCCCGACACAAGCTGGAATTCAAAACAACTGGGTTGGAAACCAGGTTCCTTCCCCGCTGAGCATTGACAAGTTTTCGTTCAAGATCGATCAGGCATTCGGCGCAAAGTACCATCTAATGGGCATGCTCGATGCGGCGCCGTACTACAGTCAGGGCTCTGGAACGGTCAATTTTGGACCGATCCTCACCGTTTCCCAGGTGGGACCTGCGTACCAGTATCGTCCGCGAGCTGCCTTAACCGGAACCTTACGTTCAAACCTGCTATTCAATGTAAACTTCAGCGCTTCTTATGTCGGGAGCAGGCTAGAGACGACTGGGGCGTCAACGACGGCAGGCCAGGCGGCCGGGCTGACTGGTGTTTACACTCCGAATCTTCCGATGGTGGCTATCACCACTACGACTGGTTTTGGCCTGAAGTATCTCAGCTATAGCAATCCGCAATATGTCTTGCCAGCCATCGGCGGCTTCGTAGGGTGGGTGAAGGGCTCGCACTCGCTCAAGTTCGGGGCGGACTACATCCGCTCGAGCATTGCAGACTACAATCTTTTGGGCTTTACGGCCGGTCAGTATAATTTCTCAAACCTCAGCACCAGTTTGCCCGGCTTTGCGCAGACAGGTTGGGGCTTTGCCAGCTTCCTTACCGGAAATGTCGCCAGTGCAACATTAAACACGCCCGAGAACCTGCATCATGTGGGCAAAGGCTTTTCTCTCTACGCCCAGGACCAGTGGCGGGCGACTCCCAAGCTAACCATCAACGCCGGCCTGCGCTGGTCAGCAGCAATTGGGCCCCATGAGGTACAAGGCCCCAATGCTTATGGCGCCTTCGACCCAAGCATTCCCAATCCGGCCGCCGGAAATCTATTAGGAGCTTTGTCATTCTGGGGTAACGGACCGGGACACAACGGCCACATCGATCTTATTGCACCGAATTACAATTTGTGGGAACCGCGGTTAGGGCTTGCTTATTCGATTACGCCAACCTTCGTGGTCCGCGCCTACTACGGTGTGATCAACACGCCTACATTCGCGAGCTTCAATCAAGGAACCCTCGCCTCGAACTACGGTCAATTCGCGCAGACAACCGTTTCAAGTACCGACAACGGCGTAACTCCCTTTTTCAACTGGCAGACCATCGGCTACCCGCCGCAGTTCAAGCCCGTCGTGCCGAACTTTGACCCTTCGCTCTTGAACGGCAGCGCGGTCGAACAGATCCTCTATCACCAAAATCAAGCCGGCCGCACTCAGTCCTTTGGAATAAGCCTTCAGAGAGCTCTGCCTTGGGGGATGACGGGCACGGCCGAATACATAGGGAAGCTAACCCACGGGTTGCCCCTGCAGAACGCCATCTTCTTTGCGCCCTTCAACCTAGGGGGTTTCCCAGGCAATCAACTTGACACCAAGTTCCTTTCGCTCGGCAATCTCCTGCTGGCGGATATCCACTCGCAGGCAGCTATGGCAGCAGGCATACCCGTACCCTACCCAGGGTTTAACGGTACGGTAGCGCAGGCCCTGTTGCCCTATCCGCAGTATACCTATATCGCCGAAGGCAGCAATACACGCGGATTCTCGTTGTACAACGCAGGCCATTTCTCCGTTCAAAAACGCTTTGGAAACGGACTATCCTTCTTGGTTGACAATACCGTCTCCAAGCAGCTTGCCTCCGGCTTCTTCCAAGCCGATCAATACAACACCCGGAAGCATCTCTCCGGCATCGATATCCCCTGGGTTCTGACACTCAGCTACGCTTATGACCTACCCTTCGGGCCTGGCAAGACTTACCTTAATCGAGGCGGGGTTATCGGACAGTTGGTAGGTGGCTGGAACGTCTCTGGGATTTACATTTACCAGGGAGGCACAGTGCTTTCAGTAACTACTGAAGCAAGCGTTCCCGGTATCACTTATATTGAGCCGCTGCGGGTTGCTGGACAGCCCTTTGGGACCGGGGTCAGTTGTAGCAACTACGTCCGTGGGCAATCTCCCTATCTCAACATTCATGCTTTCGCGACACCCCCGCCATTCACTTTGGGGAATATCGTCGTTCTCCCCAACTTTAGAGGGTGCGGTTATGCCACGGAAAACATCTCGGTCAATAAGATCTTTGCGATCAAAGAAAGCATGCATTTGAAATTCTCGGCCAACTTCTTTAATGCCTTCAACCGCCATTACTGGACGGGACTAGGTACCGACATCAACAATACTTCAGCGTTCGGACAATTCACGGGAGTGACTGCACCTCGAACGATCCAACTCTCGGGAAAATTCGAATTCTGACCCAGCTTGAATTTCCAGCTGTCTCAATTTGCTGGATGGACCGCCTCGGGCACCACCCCCACCACCCCCCGAGGCGGTCGCTTTTTGCAACCTCAAACTAAGACTTCAAACAATTCTATCTCTTAATCGACGAGAACAGGCATGACCATTCACCGTCGCGAGTTTCTCCTCAGAGCCGCCCAGTTGGGAATTCTCGGCCAGACAAACGTCTCAGGTTTCTTTGAGCCACTTGTCATGGCTGCGGAAAATCAAAACACAGCTTCGCAGAATCAATCGCCACTCACTCGAACAGATCCATCGGCGCCATTACGCGGGGTTAGTCCAACCATCGAGGAGTATGCCTCGATAGAGGCTTTCAGTGAAGGACACCCCGTTTTCGGCTTCGACTACATGATGTACGTCCACGGGGTATCCCCTGATTTATTCGCTGATAACCAGCTGCAAGAAGACAACACACGGGCTCAGGTAAAGATTCCGCTGAAGAAGTCTTGGGAAATTACTAGCAATTTGTTGGGTTCGAATACCGCCCAGGTTCCGCGAACGAGAAAGAACGACAGTCATCCGACGCTCCCCATCCATTTAATCGACGGCGACCCAACCACAGTATGGTGCAGCTTTGGTTGTCTCGCTCCCGATGCTCATCCGGAATGGATTCGCATCGATCTCCCCATTGAGAGAATCGTTAAATCCATTTCTTTAGTCTGCGGGAACAAGTTCTATCCCGATTCGAATTTCGGAAGGGCACTTCCCAAGGAGCTAGAAGTGAAGGTGAGTCGGGACGCATGGCATTGGGAAACTGTTTATTCCAACAAAAATGTGAATATCACCACTGAGGATCGACTGGAGATCAGTTTTGCGCCGCGTCCGCTAAAACAGCTATGGATTATTGGAAACAATTTTCAAACGGTAATAAGAACCCCATCCTCAGCAGGGCCGATCACCTTCTTCTCCCTTGTCGGGGTGGAAGTGAAGGACACCTCCGGCAACAACCTGGCTTTGGTTTCCCGCGGAGCGGGCGTGACCGTTTCCTCAACCTACTTTGGGCATGCGGACAATCGTCTCACGCAAGCTGAGTTATGGGCTCCGCTACATTACGAAGCGGGGCTGAAATGGTTGAGAATCGCAGGGGCTGAAGCCGGAGCGTACGACTGGCAATACACCGAGCGCGAGAAGGGAAAATACGAATTCGATCCGGAATTAGATAGGTGGCTTACGGATCTCGACCGTTGTGGCGTAAATCTGATGTGGGGATTAGATCTCTATGGCAATCCGCTCTATGAACCTGGCTATAGGAAGGAAGACTGGACAGAAGCGCGTTTCCGCAGGTTTTCGGACGGCACTCTAGGGGGCTCGATGGCGCGGGATGCCGACGATAACCCGGAAATGCTGACGGCGTACCTACGTTACGTTGAGTTCATCGTTCAACATCTGAAGGGTCGCACATATGTCTATGAAGTGGGGAACGAGTTCACTGGCTGTGGCTGGGATGACGAACTGGCCGAACGATACATGCAAATCTTCTCCAAGACCTACGATGTCGTCAAGCGCGTCGATCCTGATGCGCGCATTATGCCCGCTAGCCCAGACCTGTTTGCCCCCGACTTTCTATTGACTCTTCTAGGCCACGGGCGCAAGTCCGGAATAAGCAACGAAAAGTTCCTTTGCAATGGGGGGAAACTCAAAACACTCGAAAGTTGTACTTTGGCGATTGCTCCGGGAACGAAAGTTGGTGATGCCGAGATCACCGTGAACGCCTTGAACCGCGGCCGATTCGGCGTCGTCCTGCGCTATAACAATCCCGAAAGTTTTGTTTTGGCTGGTTACGCTACATGTTGGCCAGGATTGGGGCGCTACACCCTGGTGATTGCCGAACGTCAGGGTGATGGCTGGAATAAATCCGCGATATCGACGAAGAGCCTGGATGCAGACCTAAGCCAGAAACTCAACTTGAAAGTGCAGGCGGAGGGAAGAGAGGTCCGGCTCCAGGTATCGGACGGGAATCGGATCGAGTCACTTCATCACCAGCTGACATCGGCTTTCGACAAGCCCGGCGCGATAGGGCTCATTCAGCTTACGGGATCAAACCAGGCCTTCGCAGACTTTTCTGCACGTTATCTGAACGGCGCGGAAATGTTCAATGAAACATTTCGCGGCGCTGAGGGTTCTACGCCCGCCGGATGGGAATACGTGTACGGCCCCCAGATCCGGAATCCGATTGAGCCGGGTTGGGCGCCGAAGATCGATGGTCTGGGCTGGCATCCTTATAATCCTCCTGATCGCGCCTATTGCGATTCTGTGCGCGATTTCAAGCGCGAATGCGCAGCGCTGGGCTTTTCGGGACGATACTATGCAAGCGAGCTTTACCACTTTTTTACTTATCCTCCAAGAACGCCGCTCTCAGAATTGCAACATGGAGTCGTTTCGGCGATCTCTGCTGCCGCTCATAGTGGGCTGGATGTGGTGGCCAACACCCAGATTCTTCATTTCACCGGGCACGCCACAGGCGACTCGAACTGCCGCATAGCCTGGCCCAGTGAAGTAGTGACACCGGTTCAGCCGTCCGTGATGTACTACGTCTGGAGGAATCTGGCGACGGTATTGGACGGCTTTCATGCTGCGGATTTTCCAGCAGAGTTCGATGGCACAGAACGCTTGCTGGTCTTTACCTTTCGACGTGGCGCCAACGAAAAACTGGTCGCGGCCTGGCTCGCTGATCCCGCCGCCAACAAGCCCAACGAGATTTCTGAAGAGACTGATGACCTTACCTTGCCCGGCACCGAGGCGCAGCGGGCTTGGGGCATCGACATCATGAACGGCACGGAGCAAGAGCTTGTGTTTGCCAGCCGCGGCGGCGACACATTCATCCGAGGAATTCGGGTCAAGAACTATCCAACCTTAATCAGGTTGCTCGTATGAGCAGCCTATCCGCGGCAACGCAGACGCCTCGGACCTAGGTTATCGAGCTCACCTTTATGATGAATTCACGCAAGACCCCGGTGCTTACAGGCGTTATGACTGACTTCTCGACGACGGACGGGGCGCTGTACCTGCTCGATGAGAAGACCGGGTACGCGTCGTACTAGGCCACTGCTCCTCGGCAATCTCGACGTCAGAGGTAACATGGCCGACAGCACTCGAGCGACAGTTGAATCAGGATGATTCGCTCAAAAAAGGCACGTGCGACGTTTCTTTAAACTCATTAATTTTGGACTGGATGGAACGGGCTTTGAGCATGGCCGAGCGTCTTTGAGAACAGGGTAGAGCCGTTCCATCCGGGTCTGCCATCATCAATCTATTTGGAATGATCGGTAGCAACTACTCTCGGTGCTGAGTTCATGAGAAGGGAACTGAGCTTCGCGGTCGAGAATCTGTGCAATATCTGCCACTCGATGCTGGGGAGGAGGAACTCCAGAAATGGCACAGCATTCCCTGCGATTGCCATCCGAGCAAATGACGAGCAGCAATATACGGCCGCGCGTGGAGGCCAAGAGCGGCCGATCAAGTCGCCACGAAGAACTGAATATCTTGCGTGTCGAATCTTGACGTGCGGAGTCTCAGCCGAATGATTTAAGGGGTCGCTTTAGCAGCAAGCAGAGAACCGCGCCCAAGCACCATCCCAGTGCCATGATTTCGAAGGCGCCTTGGAAGCTTCCAGTCTGCTTTCGCAGCCATCCCATCAGCATCGGTCCGATGGCGCCTCCGAGATTGCTAAGCTGGATCAGTCCTATCGCGGGTCCAACAACCTCCGGGGGCAACAACTCGGTCGGGATCGTCCAAAATGGCCCGGTCATACCGAAAGAGCCAGCGGTCGCTAAGCAGAGCAGGCCAAAGGCTAATGCCGGAGAGCGCTCACCAGCAAGGACGCCCACGAGCAGCAGTATTCCAGCCCATCCCAGCGAAAAAGCCACGTGCAGCGGCCTCTCCTGGCGACGATCGGAGCGCTTCGAAATGAATATCATTCCCAATGCTGCCGTGACATAGGGAAGGGCATTCAGAAGGCCAACCTGAAGTTGGCTCAGGGCCGCTCGCGTGCCCAGTTTTATGCCCTCTAATACTGATGGAAGCCAGAACACGAATCCGTAATTCCCGGTGCTCACTAGGAAGGAGACTAATAACAGGACCAAAACTGGCGGGCGAAGGATCACAGAAGGCCACGATTGCCGAAGCACAGGCTCAAGGCTGGGCCTTTCCTCATTCATCCTCTTGAGGTACTCACGCTCATTTTCCGTGATCCAACTGGCTTGATCGGGGGAATCGTCGATTAGCGCTATCCAGAAGAGCAGCCAGAGTATGGGCAGCAAGCCCTCACTGATGAGCAAGACACGCCAATTCCACCGATCCAGGATCCAACCGGAGATGGGCGACGAGACGACCGCCGCAGCCGGAAGGCAAAGCATCCAGTACGCGTTGGCGCGTGCCCGTTCAGCAGGCGGGAACCACCGTGAGATCAACACCAGAGCAGCCGGCCACACGCCCGCTTCCGTCAAACCCAACAGAAATCTCATAACCAGAAATTCTCGCCATGTGTGAACCAGACCAGCTGCAGCGGAGCACAATCCCCAAGCCACCAGCAGGATGCTCACCAGCCACTTAGGGCTCCAACGACTTGCAACATACCCGCCAGGTATCTGCAAAAAAAGGTAACCAATAAAGAAGATCCCGCTGGCTGCGCCGCCTTGCGCGGGGTCCATGTGAAGATCGCGACCCATCTGTGGGAGTGCCAGAGACACGTTCGTGCGATCGACAAACGCGATACTGTACATGATGAAGGTAACCGGAAGGATTCGACTCCAGCGCTGCTGGGGAATAGTCGCCGGCATAGCAGACGTTAACGTCATTGGTAAGCACTGGCTGAGAGCGGGATGAAAAATCCGTCCATCTAATATGTCGAACAGAAGCCGAACCGCTCAGTTCATCAGCGTCCCGCCGCATACGTTGATGGTCTGCCCGGTTATCGCACTGCCTTGGTCACTCGCTAACAGAACAGAGATAGGCGCAAAATCTTCCGGAAGGAGAAAACGGCCGATCGGTGGAGTCAGTCGTTTCTCCCACTCTTCGATCGCGATACCCAGGCGCGCCGCGTCTTGCGCGATTCTTATCTTCCCCATCTTGGTCTTTACTGGTCCCGGACAAATCGCATTGACCGTGATTCCGTCGGCAGCTAGTTCCAGAGCGATGGCTCGGGTAAATCCGATTAAGCCCAGCTTGGACGCTGCATAGGCGGCGCCATGGAGCAGCGGCATCTTTCCCGCCAAAGATGCAATGTTGATGATCCTTCCCCATTTCTTTTTCTTCATCAGGGGGGCTGCTGCTTTGCAGAAATGGTATGGGGCGGTCAGGTTGAGGGCCAACGAGTAATCCCAGAAATCGTCATCATATTCAAGCAAAGGCTTCTGGCTGTATGCGCTTCCCACAGCCGCGTTGTTGACCACGATGTCGATGGCACCGTACTTGTCGAGAATCCGCTTGATAATACTTTCAGGAGCTCCTCGTTCCGCGACATCCGCGGCAATCGCGAACGTTTTTTGTCCGAGGGCTGTGATCTCCCGCTCCAGCTGTTGGATTTCCTCAACCGTACGTGCAGTGACCACAACCGTGGCGCCTTCGCGCGCGAATCCTAGGGCGATTCCTTTGCCGATACCTCGTCCTGCGCCGGTAACCAACGCGATTTTGTTTTCAAGCAGCACCTTTAGCTCCTATAACTGCCAACCACCACGTCTCATGAAATCGAAATGACTACTTCGGTTGCGCCGGATAGAGCGGCTCGAGTCCGGCAGCCACGCGCGCCACGTTCTCCGCCGCAGACTGTCCCCGACGGCGCGATGTTCCACGAGTGCCTCCTGCGATGTGAGGAGTCGCAATCACGTTAGCAAGCTGGAGCAACGGATGGTCCGCTTTTAGAGGTTCGCCGGCGAACGTATCCAAGCCGGCACCGCTAATCTGGCCTCCTCGCAGGGCCTCGAGCAATGCCGCTTCTTCCACGAGCTCTCCTCGGGCAACATTGATGAGAAAGGCAGTCCTTTTCATTTGTGCGAAAGCGGAGTGATCGATCATGTGTTTCGTCTGTGGTGTTAGAGGCACATGCAGGGAAAGGAAATCAGATTCGGCAAGTAATCTAGAAAGGTCCTTCGCACCACCGAAGAAGGAGACATGGCAATCGGTTAAGACCGAAGCCGTCACATCAACCAAATCGATGGCCGAGATCCGCATGCCCATCGCCCAGGCCCGAACCGCCAACTCCCGAGCGCTTCCTCCGAACCCCACAAGTCCTAGATTCTTCCCCTCTAGTTCCTCCGTCATGGGGTGATACCAAACGGCCGAATGAGCGTTCTTCTGGGTCACACTCCAGTTCTTCACTAGACACAACATGAACATGAGTGCATGTTCCGCCAAAGCGATGCCGCTGAGAAAACCGGGCGAATAGCAGACGGGAAGACCTCGATCATTGAAATACTGGATGTCAATGTGATCGAGCCCGGTCCCGATCACTTGCCACAATTTGACGCCGGCCGCTGCGGCCGCGTCGGCCATCGCGTGCGAACCCCACCCCCCCTGGTCGACGACCACTTCGACGCCAGCAAGCTGGCTTGAAAAAGGGCGGTTCAAGTCGTAGAGTTCGACTGGAAATCGGCCCGCAATTGCCTGTAAGAAATCGTCGTACCACGGATGCACTAAATCCTGAAAACCGATGAACAGAACGCGCAACTTCTCTCCAGGAACTTATAAGAACGACGAAGTTAATGTGTATACAGTATGCGAAATAGGAAGTCAACCGGATGAAACGGATCTGTCGCCGCAAAATGAGAATGATTGCATAACGATGTCGGCTCCTTGAACTCGAGTAGACTGCGGTTGCTCGACGACCACAGGCTCGGGA
>Ga0306921_10002657_pt1 | contig 17956 bp, 13 predicted proteins | sample sta12Cox44000080_FD_203760 | JGI IMG/M metagenome (GOLD analysis project Ga0306921, IMG submission 203760) | Lab enrichment of tropical soil microbial communities from Luquillo Experimental Forest, Puerto Rico - statoxic.12C.oxic.44.000.080 (v2)... | ecosystem: Environmental > Terrestrial >... | reverse complement strand
ATCCGCTCCGGATAGCCGCCCACCGCCTGCACCGACTTGTGAGGGAACGCGGAGTTGCTGCTGGTGAGCCAGATGTCGCTGCGCCAATGCCCCTGATCGTAGGGCATGCGGCCGGGCCCGAGCTCGGCAGGCTTGCCGAAGATCCCGGTCGCGGAGTACTTGGTCACGCCCGCCGGCGGGTCGAAGTTGTTCGTCGGCACGTCCCACGGCAGCATCGTGGCCTCGATCGAGGTGCCGCCGGCCAGCCACACCCGGCCGCCCAGGGCGATGTAGGCCGCCAGGGTGTTGGCGTGGCCGCGCTGGGACATCGAGTACAGCACGCCCGGGCCGAGGATCGAGTTGCTGCCGGTTGCCGAATTGCCCTCGGTGAACCACACGACGTGCTTGTAGCCACCGAGCAGGGCGAGGCTCACCACGCCGTTCGTCTGGCCCGCCCTGGTGTAGACGGAGTCGTAGCGGTAGCCCGCGAACAGGCCCGGCGGACTCAGCGTGCCGTTGGGGGTCATCTTCCACCGCACCCCGCCGCGCGCGAACAGGAACGTGTCGAGCTCCGCCCGGCTCGGCCACGAGCCCTGCGGGGCCGCGAGGCTGTCGGGGAACCGCGGATCGGGAGGATCGACCTTCTCGTCGGCGAACATGCGGGTGTCGTTGACCACCAGCAGATCGCCGTTGAACGTCGGCACGATCACGTGGAAGGCCACGATGCCGAGGCTCTTGAGCCCGTTGATGTCCTCGGCCTCGATGAAGAACGTGTGGGTGGTGTCGCTGGTGAACGGCCCCACGGTGGCCGAGACGTTGCCGATCCCGGCCTGGCTCCAGTGCTTGAGGTCGGTCTGCTCGTTGCTGCGCGGGGTCTGGTCCGCGAGGTTGGCGATGTCCATGGCCCAGCGGTACTGCTTCATCTGCGAGCCCCGCGACGCCACGGCCCCCCAGTTGAAGTGCACCGGTTGTCGGGCCGGGACCTCGACGTGGATGTAGCGCGAGGGGTCGGTGTTGTAACCGCCGCTCGCGTAGGTGTAGTTGAAGAACTCGTTGAAGATCGTGATGATCGGCCCGTTGATGTTGGCGTACGTCACGTACATCTGCAGCATGTTCTCGGAGCGCGAGAAGATCGGCGAGTAGGCGCCGGCCTCGTCGAAACCCACCACCACGAACAGATAGCGGCTGTCGGGGACGAGGTTCGTGTACGTCGCGGAGGTGGTGTCGGCGCTCGAGGAGTCCCAGCCGAAGAAGTTGGGGGCGTAGTAGCGCCGCAACGAGTCGGGTGGGAAATCAAAAGGCGGGTCGCCTTCCTTGAACATCTTGAACTTGTACTTGATGGGCTTCTGGGTGAATACCCCGTCGGGGTCGCTGCCCTGCCAGTGGATGAGGACGAACGGCGTCACGAGCGCCGAGAGCAGCCCGCTCGGCGCCGGTGCGTCGATCTGGACGGTGGGTGCCTGGGTGAACGAGAAGAACGAGCGGTACACCGGAGGCGATTCTTCGCCGCTGTTGTCGACCGCCTTGATGACGAAAGTATGGATCTGCGAGGCGGTCGGGTTGGTGGGATCGATGGAGTCCGGAATCGAGGCGGCGAAGAAGATCTCCTTTTCGTTGAGGGTGGTGCGGCACCACGCGGTGTCGCCGTTTACCGGCTTGCCGCACTCCGACGTCGCCCCGGCGTCCCCGCCACCCGGCGAGCCCGGTGGATCGATGGTGTACAGGAAGTGGTCGACCTTGCCATCGGGATCGTAGCCCACCCAGCTGAGCTTGTAGTGATAGATGTACTTCGCCGGCTTGCCACTCGGCCCGGTCTCCGCGATCGGCGCCGCGGTCAGCCGGACGGTGGGCCGCTGATCGACGACGACCGGAAGGTGGATCTTCTTGCTGCACCCGCACGGCAGCATCCCGACCAGGGCCGACGCCGCGAGCGTCGTCGCCAGGAGCAAGCGATTCCTCATGACCCGTACTCCTACTCTGACATCGGAGCCCGGTCGGGTTTTGTCGGACCACGTTTGAACGGCCCACGTCGCGCGACAGGCGCGTGACGGGGACGCGCGCCCGGCGAGTGGTTCGAGCTGCCGGCCTGGGGTACGGGGACGCTGCCGGTCGGGGAGAGCTCCGCCTCAACGCTCGCGAGCAGGCGGGGGCCGGGGAGCCTGGCGCGCGTGATCCAGGGTGCACGGGACCGGCGGGGTGTGCAGGCGCTTCATCCGCATGACGGGCCTCCAGGAAGCCCCGGTCGTGTTCAGCGGACGAATCGAGCCTAGCCCTCGGGGCTCCCGTGTCAAGGCCAAAGCATGATCAGGCGCCCGAACCGGAGGCGGCTGTGACCTCATCCAGGGCGAGTTTGCGAGACTTGCAGCACGCCAGCCGCGGCTCAGCTGGGCGCGAGCAGCGTGGTGAGCGTCCTCTCGAGGCCGCGGTAGTCGGCGTCGCAGCGCGCGTGTGCGGGGTCGGTGCTGGCATGGTACTCGCCGCCGGCATGGACCCAGCGGATGAAGCCGTCGCGGTCGATCAGGAACGACACCGACGTGAACTCGCGCTCGCGCCCGGTCAGCCAGTAGCGATCGAGCGTGCTCCAGCGCTCATCGAGCGCGAGCGGGCCCTTGAAGCCGAGGCGGTCGGCGGCGGCCAGCACCTGGGCGTCGCTGACGTGGCGTGGCGGCTTGGGGTGATAGACGCCGATCACGACCAGGCCCCTGGCCCCGTATCGGCGGCGCAGGGTCTCGAGCCCGGGGAGCGTGGCGGCGCAGTAGTCGCAGCCCTCGGTCCACCAGCGCAGCAGCACCACCTTGCCGTGCAGATCCTGGGGCGTGAGCACGGGGCTCCGGAGCCAGCGCTCGAAGCTGAACGCCGGCGCGCGGCGGCCGATCAGGTCCGAGCCATCGCGCGGCTCCTCGGCGAGCAGCACGTAGTCGCGCGGCTCCTGACGCCGATCCTGCGGTGAGGCCGGGCTCGGAGCGCCCGCCGTCAGGGCGGCGAGCGCCAGCGCGGCGATCAGAATCTCGACGACCTTGCGCATGACGAGGCAAGCTTAGCGCAATCACAGCCCGGCGCGAACCATGGCGGTGTGCCGGCCCGGTTCCTCCTTGTATCGGTCCCGTCACGGGCCTACGTTTCTCACGCGGGCTCGAGCCTGTGACTGGCACCACCGTTCCGCCGACCTCCTGGTGTGCGCATGCGGTCCCTTCGGGCCATTGAGCTTTGGGTCGCGACGCGCTCCGTGCGCGCCCTGTGCGTGGGATTGTTCGCAGCCGCGGCGCTGGCCACGGCGCCACCGACGCAGGCGATTTCGTGGCGTCCGCCCATCCGGCCGCTCAGCGAAGACGACCAGATCGACATGGCGACCAGCGCCTCACGCGCGATCGGCGTCGGCGCGGTGTCGGCCGTCCGCGAGAGCATCGACGACCAGGGCACAGCCTGGCGCTGGATGACATTTGAGCCCCGGCGCTGGCTCAAGGGCGACGCCTTGAACGCCCCGCTCCGCATCTACTTCCCGACCATCAGCGACTTGGCCTACCGCCGGGTGCTGGCCTGGACGCGCAACTCCCCGCCGCAGTGCATCGTGTTCGCGCGGCAGCGCGACGACCGGCTGTGGGTGCTCGCCGAGCATCCCGATCACTTCGGCGGCGGCATCGCGAGGGTCGCGCCGGGCAGCGTTTCACCGGTGGAGCGCGCAGTGTTGCGCGGCATCGAGCGCCAGACACCCGAAGGGGTCGCGCGGCGCAGCGCGCTCATTGTCGTGGGGTCGACCCAACCCAGCGCGACGCTGTGTCGCACGCAGGGCACCTGGGTCCACTGCGCCGACGTCAGGATCGATAGCGTTGTCGCCGGGAATCCGCAGGCGGGACCGGTGCGTGTCTACAGCCGCTTCGGCGGCTTCGATCGATACGAACACGTGCTGCTCATGCTCACCCCTGGCGACGCCAGCGACTACGAACTGGTCGGATTCGACGGGGGCGCGCTCCCGATCGCCGGAGACCGCGTCGGCGGGCAGCGGATCAAACTCGCCGAGCTGGTGACGAGGATCCGGCGGGTGAGCACCGGAGATCATCCCCCTGCGGGCTCCGGCAGTCGCGCATCGCCGAGTCCCGAGCGCGCGAGCACCGTCTCGGCCACCAGCAGGAGCAGCGCCAGCACCACGAACCACGACCACAGCTCGCGCCCGTAGCGCGCCTCGCGCACGCGCCGCGCTAGCCCCTCGCCGGGATGGACGATCTGCGCGCGGCCGCGCGGGAACGCCGCGAGCAACGTCGCCTCGGGGACGGCGCCGAGGTCGGATTCGCGCGGATCGGGATTGACCGCGAACGCGCTGCGCACCTGACCGCCCTGATAGACCAGATAGAGACCCGGGCGCTCGAGCGGCTCGGACACCAGGCGCGTGGCGCCGCCGGCGGCGGCGAGCGCGCTCGGCACCTCGTGGCCATCCTCGTCGACGATGCGCCAGGCTCCGGTCCCGGCCGGCGCCTGGTAGCGCTCGCCCGGCAGCAGCGAGGCCGAGGCGGTGCCGCGCCCCAGCACCTTGACCGACTGGTGGAGCAGCGGCAGGTAGGCGCCGCTCACCGGGAAGTCCGACGTCGAAGGATCGAGCCCGGCGGCGAAGATCAGCGCGTGCGGCGCCTCGACCAGGGCCGGATGCGCGCGATCGAACTCCAGTAGCACCCGCGTGCCGGCGGCGGCGCTCATCTCGCGGATCGAGCCGAAGCGCGCGCTCGAGAGCGGCTCACCGGGGCGCGCGGGGAAGCCCGCCAGCACCGCGTGCCCGGCGGCGGCGCGCATCAGGCGCCACGCCGCGCCGGGTGCCGCGCGCTGGGCGCCGCCGAGCCGGCCGGCCTTGAGCTCGCCGAGCAGCGAGCCATTCCAGAACGACGCGTCGGCGTGATCGCCCAGGACCACGAACAGGGCGCCGCCGCCGCGATAGAAGTCGAGCACCGCCTGGAGCTCGACGGGGCCGAGGCGCTCGAGGTCGTTGAGCACCACCACGTCGGCCTCGGCGAGGCGCGCTGGCAGCGTGGCGCCGTCGACCGCCTCGACCGCCAGCCCGGAGGCCGGGCTGCCGGCCTCGAGCGCGAGGCGCAGCGCGGAGGGTCCGGCGTCCTCGCGCACCACCACGCGCACCGTGCCGGAACGCCCGGCGGCGAACACGCGGCGGTTGTCGAGCGGCAGCGGGTCGTCGGGAATCGTGACCACGCCGCCCTGATCGGGGAGCCGCGACAGCGGCAGCAGGGTGGCGCTCTCGCCGCGCTCGGGCAGGTTGACGAAGCCGCGCCCCAGCGGCTCCGCGCCGCGCGCATCGCGCGCCTCGACCGCGAGATCGCCGGCGTGGGCACCGAACGAGGCCGCCGCGACCGACAGCGCGACCCCGCTCTCGGTGGGGGCGAGCGAGGCGTCGGTGAGGCCAACGTTGGCGCGGCTGCGCGGAACCAGCGGCACCAGGTAGGCGCGGGTCGCGTCCCACGGCCCATCGGGCAGCCGCACCGCCGCCGGGGCCGAGCCGCGCGAGAACCCGGTGGCCTGGAAGTCCGAGATCCAGAACAGCTCGCGGTTGAGCGCGTGCGAGCCGGCCAGCACGCGCGCCGCGTAGTCGAGCGCCGCGAGGTGGTCGGTGGCGCGCGCCCCGGGGCGCAGCGCCTGGATCGCGCTGCGCAGCCGCCCCACGTCGCTGCTCGGCCGGCTGGTGGCGGGGCTCACCGCCTGGTCGTAGGGGACGAGCAGCAGCTCGTCCTCGGGGCCGAGGGTCGACAGCAGGTCCTCGAGCACCCGCTGCGCCTCACCGACCATGGTGCCGCCGCCGCCGCCCAGCGCCCCCATGCTGCCGCTGCGATCGACCAGCGCCACCACGCTGGTGGCCGCGGCACCGCTCGATCCGGCGCTGCCGCGCACCGCCGGGCGCGCCATCGCCACCGCGATTGCCGCGATCGCCAGGGCACGCAGCAGCAGCAGCAGCCACTGCTTGAGCCGCAGGCGGCGGATCTCGCTCTGGCTCACCTCGGTGAGGAACTCGAGCGAGGGGAAGCGCACCTCGCGCGGGCGGCGGCGGGTGAAGAGATGAATGAGGATGGGAATGGCCGCCGCAGCCAGGCCGATCAGGAACAGCGGGTTCAGAAAGCTCACGGCGCGCAGTCCACGTAGCGCCCCAGCGCTTCGTCCCACAGCTCGATGCGCGTCACGGGGTGGATCTCCCAGCCGCTCACCCGCGGCGCCTCGAGCCGCCGCGCCCAGGCACTGGGCGGCGCGTCGTACTGGTAGTCGTAGCAGAGCCAGCCGCTGACCCGCACCCGGCGCGGGCCGCCGTCCCACTCCGTCGCGCCCCCGTGGTTGGGGCGCAGCGCCTCGATCAGCCGTTCGTACCGCCAGCGCGGCGCCTCGCCCCGCACCCCGGGGGTGATCTCGGCGGTGGCGTAGAGAGTGTCGGGGCCGCCGGCGCGCCGCGGCGTGGGCGTGATCTCGAGATGGTAGTCGTCGTCGATCGCGCGCAGGATGCGCTGAACGTAGCCCTCCATCGCCACGCCGCGGCCCTCGTGCAGCGAGTAGTCGGCCACCGCGACGCGGTGGGGCAGTCGGTCGAAGTCGGCGAGCGTGAAGGGCTCGACGGTCGCCGGCGCCGTGCGCCGGTCCTTCATCGCGCGCAGGTGGTTCCCCGCCGCGCCGGCCAGGGGGCCGTGGCCCATGACGTCGAGGTAGACGGCGAGCCCCAGGGCGCCGAACAGCAGCGTCAGCGCCGCCGCGAAGCGCATCGTCACAGCAGCCTCGCCCGTTTCTCGAGGTAGGCGAGCAGCGCCTGATCGAACGGAGTGCGGGTGTCGAGGCGCACGTAGTCGATCAGGTTCTCGCGGCACGCGCGACGGTACTGGTCGGTCCAGGCCGCCAGCCGCTCGCGGTAGCGGCGCGCGATCTCCCATGGCTCGGTGGTCAGACGGGCCTCGGTCTCCATGTCGACGAAGGTCGAGGTGTCGGTGAACGGGAAATCGACCTCATCGGGATCGAGGATGTGAAACACGACCACTTCGTGATGGCGGTGGCGGAAGTGCTGGAGCCCGCGCAGCACCTCGGCGGGCTGGTCCATCAGGTCGGAGCACAGGACGACCAGCCCGCGGCGCTTGATGCGCTCGGCCAGCTCGTGGAGCGCGGGCCCCAGCCGGGTGCGCCCCTCGGGCGCGGCGCCCGCCAGGGTGCGGATCAGCACGTCGAAGTGCGAGCGCACCGCCCGCGCCGGCACGAAGGCGCGCGGCCGGTCGCCGAACAGCAGCACCCCGACCGCGTCCTGCTGCTGGAGCATCAGGTAGGCGAGCGCCGCGCACAGAGACTGGGCGTACTCGAACTTGCTCATCGCCGCGCGTGCCGAGCGGAACCCCATCGAGCCCGAGAGGTCGAGCAGCAGATGGCAGCGCAGGTTGGTCTCTTCGGTGTACTGCTTGACCAGATAGCGGTCGCTGCGCGCCCACACCTTCCAGTCCAGGTTCTTGAGCGGGTCGCCCGGCATGTAGGGGCGGTGCTCGGCGAACTCGACGCTGAAGCCGTGGAACGGCGAGCGGTGCATGCCGGCGATGAAGCCCTCGACCACCAGCCGCGCCCGCACGTCGAGGTGAGCGAGCCGCGCCACCACCTCGGGGTCGAGCAGCCGCCGGCCCGGAGCGTCGGACCCGGCGGCGCGCGCGATGCCGCGGTCGGGCTGGGCGCCCGATGCGGAGCGCGGTCCCGAGGGGCTCATGCGCCGTCCCGCCACGCCGTGACCACCAGCAGGCCGGAGTCGGCGCTCGGCGGCTCGCCGCCGAAGCTGCCGGCGATGGTCCAGCGCGCGAAGCCCGAGGCGGCGAGCAGCAGCTCCATCTCGGGCGGATGGGTCCAGCGCATGTCGGTCGCCGAGCAGCGCGACGCCACGATCTGGCCCGAGGGATCGAGGTCCTGGATCTCCATCTCCGAGTGCTGGACCTGCGCCACCCAGTCGTGGCTGCGGGTGTCGTAGATCCGCACCGTTCCGCCGCTCGCCGGATCGGGCGCCTCGTGCTCGAGGATCGGGACGCCGTCGCGCGGGCGCTCGCCGGTCATGCGCGGGAAGAAGGTGTTGAAGACCAGCTTCCCGCCCGGCTCGAGGTGCGCGCGGCAGGCGGCGAGGCAGGCGCGCTGATCGGCGGTGGTCAGGCAGTGGACGAAGCCGTTGAAGGGGATGAACGCCAGCGCGAAGCGGCGCGCGAGCGAGAAGCTGCGCATGTCGGCGAGGTGGACCCGTGGCCGCAGGCCCCGGGCCGCCGCCTTGGCGCGCAGGCGCTCGAGCATCGCCGGCTCGTTGTCGAGGCCCTCGACGTCGGCGCCGGCCTCGAGGCACGGAATCAGCACCCGCCCCGTGCCGCAGGCCACCTCGAGCGCCGGTCCGCCGGCGGCGCGCGCCTGCGCGACGTAGAAGCTGCGGTCGAAGTCGAGATCCTCGAACAGGGCGTCGTAACGCGCCGGGTCCTCGAACGGCGTGGGGAGCCGGTCTCCTGCCGGCCCGGCGCTCAGGTGGCCCATGCGGTCCATACCAGGTGATCGCCGGCGCGCGGGGCGCGCGGCGCCTCGAAGCCGCCCTGGACCTCGATGGCCCCGAATCCGGCCGCCGCGAGCAGCAGCTCCATCTCGGGCTTCCACACGTAGCGCATCTCGAAGCTCAGATCGAGGGTCTCGGTGATACAGCCCGCGGCATCGAGGCGCTCGACCTGGCGCGCCATCGTGACCCGCTGCGCGACCGGATCGAGGCGGCCGGTGTCGGTGACGCGCAGCCGGCCGCCATCGGGGGTGGGGTTCTCCTTGCGGAAGCGCGGCGTGCCGTCGTGCTCGAGCAGCTTCTCGAGGTCGGGATGGAAGATGTGGAGCATGAGCCGCCCGCCCGGCTCGAGGTGGGCTCGGCAGCGCGTGAGCGTGGCGATCTGATCGGCCTGGGTCAGGTTGTGGAGGAACGCGTTGAACGGGATCGTGATCAGCGCGAAGCGGCGCGGCCGCGCGAAGTCGCGCATGTCCCCAGCCGTGAGCGGCGCCTCGAGCCCCTGCGCGGCAAGCTTCCGGCGCGCGTCTTCGAGCATCGCCGGGGCGAGGTCGAGCCCCTCGATGTCGGCGCCGGCGGCGCGGCTCGGCACCAGCACGCGCCCGTTGCCGCAGCACAGCTCGAGCACCGGTCCCGGCGCCGCCTTCGCCGCCGCCACCCACAGCGGCAGGTCGGCGGTGAAGTCGGAGTAGAGGAGGTCGTAGAGCGCCGGCGGGCAGTAGTACTCGTGAACCGATGTCATGCAGGAGTCAGCTCCGGCGACCCTTCCACAGCCAGTAGACCGGGAACCCCAGCGCCGCCATGCCGACCCCCGCCCACGCCCGCCAGCCGCTGTCGTGGAGGTCGCTCGCGATGATGAGCGCGGTGGCGAGCACGAACAGGATCGGGGTGAGCGGATAGAGCGGGGTGCGGTACGAGGGTGTCGCGATGCGGCCGGCGCGCTCCTGGCGGCGCTGCGCGAACAGCGCGGCGGTGGTGAGCGCGTAGAACAGCCACGAGGTGGTGACGAACCAGCCCGAGACGTCCTCGAAGCCGCGCGCCGCCCACAGCCAGGCGCACGACAGCAGCGCCTGGATCCACAGCGCCAGCGCGGGGGTGCTGCGCCGGGGGTCGAGGCGCGCGAGCGGGTTCCACAGCAGGCCGTCGGCTGCCATCGCCTGGGTCACGCGTGGCCCGGTCAGGATCGCGCCGTTGGTCGTGCCGAAGGTCGAGATCGCGACCAGCACCGCCAGCGCGCGCGCCCCCCACTCGCCCAGCAGCCGCCGGATGGTCTCCGAGCCCACCGCCTCGTAGCCCGCCACGCCGGCAGGTCCGAGCACGTGGAAGTAGGCGAAGTTGGTGAGGATGTAGACCGCGATCACGAGCCAGGTGCCCCACACGATCGCGATCGGCATCACGCGCCGCGGCTCGATCACCTCGCCGGCGACGTAGGTCGAATCGGTCCAGCCGTCGTAGGCGAACAGGATCGAGATCATGGCCAGCGCCAGCGCCTGGAGGAACGAGTGGCCGGCCGGCGCGCTCGCCGGTGCCGCCGCCGTCAGCGGCGTCGCGGGATGCGAGGCGGGGAGCGCGAACGCCGCCAGGCACAGGCCGAGGATGCCGATGACCTTGAGGGTGGTGAACAGCGACTGGGTGCCGGCGCCCTCGCGCACCCCGAGCCAGTTGATCAGGGTGAGCAGCAGGATCGCGAGCGCACCGACCGCGAACTCGGCGCCCTTGGGCAGGTGGAGGACCTGGCAGAAGTAGAGCGCGAACACGCTGGTGATCGAGGCGATCACGGTCGGCTTGATGACCCACAGGTTGGCCCAGCCGAACACGAACGCCAGGCCGTCGCCGAAGGCCTCGCGGATGAACACATACAGTCCGCCGGTCCGGGGGTGCGTGACCGCGAGCTCGGTGAGCGCGAGCGAGCCGCAGATCGACAGCACGCCACCGATCACCCAGGCCAGGATCACGAGTGGGAAGCTGGTGATGTGCTGGGCCACCGAGTGCGGCGAGCGGAAGATGCCGGAGCCGATGATGTTGCCGACCGTGATCGCGGTCGCGGCGTACAGGCCGATCTGGCGCTTGAGCTCGATGGCGGGGCGCAACGGGACGACGGCCTCGGCCACGGGAACCTCCGCTTACTCGGTCGGCACGCTCGCGAGCAGGTCGTTGATGATGCGCTCGGGCTTGATGCCCTCGGCCTCGGCGGTGAAGTTGGTGACGATGCGGTGGCGCAGCACCGCCGGGGCGACCGCGCGCACGTCCTCGATGCCGGGAGCGTAGCGGCCCGCCATCACCGCGCGGGTCTTGGCGCCCAGCACCAGGTACTGGGAGGCGCGCGGGCCGGCGCCCCACGACACCCACTGCTGGACGAACTCAGGCGCTCCACTGCCCGCATCGCCGGGGCCGCGGCCGCGGGTGGCGCGCGCCAACCGCACCGCGTAGCGCACCACGTGGTCGGCGACCGGCACGCGACGGATGAGCTTCTGGAGCTCGAGGATGTCGGCCGCGCCCAGCACGCGCTCGAGGCGCGCCTCGTAGGCCGAGGTGGTGGTGGCGACGATCTTCTCCTCCTCGTCCTGCCGCGGGTAGTCGACCAGCACGTTGAACATGAAGCGGTCGAGCTGCGCCTCGGGCAGCGGATAGGTGCCCTCGAGCTCGATCGGGTTCTGGGTCGCCAGCACGAAGAACGGCAGCGCGAGACGCATGGTCTGGCCGCCGGCGGTCACCTCTTTCTCCTGCATGGCCTGGAGCAGCGCCGCCTGGGTCTTGGGCGGGGTGCGGTTGATCTCGTCGGCCAGCACGATGTTGGCGAACACCGGCCCCTGGATGAAGCGGAAGCTGCGCTTGCCCGACGCCTGGTCCTCCTCGATGACGTCGGTGCCGGTGATGTCGGTCGGCATCAGGTCGGGGGTGAACTGAATGCGGCTGAACTTGAGGTCGAGCACGCGCGCGAGGCTCGAGACCAGCAGGGTCTTGGCGAGCCCCGGGACCCCGACCAGGAGCACGTGCCCGTTGGCGAACAGCGCGGTGAGGAGCTGATCGACGACCTGGTCCTGGCCGACGATGACCTTGCGCAGCTCCCCGAGGATGCGCTCGCGCGCGATCTTGAGCTGCTCGACGGCCTTGAGATCGGATGCGCCGGTTTCGATGGTCACGCGGACTCCTCAAGCTCGGCTCGGCAGGGAGGGAACGGCAGCGGGAAGCGGCGAGCCTAGCATGGGCCCGCGAGCCCCGACAACGGCGCGCGCCCCGCGCGGGCGGGTGCTCGCCGCATCCCGCCCGCGCCGGTGCCCGGCTCTAGTGGCGCTGGTCGAGCTTGACGAGCTTCAATCCTCGCGCGCGACCGCAGGCCTCGCAGCATGCGAGGTAGATGCCGGGCGGGACCGGCCGGCCCGCGGGTCCGCGGCCATCCCACGCCGCCGCGCCGCCGCCGGCGCCGATCGCGAGCCGCGCCACGATCCGCCCCGAGACGTCGGCGATGGTGAGGCGCGCGCCCGCGGGGCCGGCGATGCGCACGCCGTCCCGGAACGGGTTCGGGCTCGCGCGCAGGTCCCACGACGCCGGCGCTGCGGGCACGCCAAGCGGCGGTGGCCGCCGCACCGGCCCGATCACCGTGAAGCCGAAGCGCGCCTGATCGGGCGGCACCGGCACCCACGCATCGCTGACCCCGGCGGGCAAGGCGTCCTCGCTGACCTGATAGAGGTAGCCACGCAGGGTGAACGAGCGCGAGCCGGGATCGCCGCCCCCCTTCACGACCTCGCACCACGGCGCGAAGTAGGGCAGCCGGAAGCCGGGGCGCACGGTCCACGTGCCGCCGATCCGTGGCCACACCCGCACCGCACCGGTGAACGAGTCGGGCAGCGCCACCGTGGTCTCGATCGCAAACCGCCGCGCTGCGTGGAGCCCTCGCATCAGCTCCATCGTTCCGGGGCCCGCGTCCCTCACCCACAGCGTGTCGGCGTCGAGCGGGATCAGCCGCTCGCCGGCCACCTCGTCGTGCCAGATCCCGTCGGCGGGCGGCAGCGCCGCCAGCGCCGCGGCCAGATCGAGGCGGCCCCAGCCGGTCTCCTCGTCGATCCCGGGTGGCCCCACGTCGCGGGCGCTCTCGCGGATCAGGTGCTGGAAGTCGGTATCGGTGAGCTCGGGCCGCACCGTCGCGAGCAGGCCCACGGCGCCGGTCACGAACGGCGCGGCGAACGACGTTCCTGAGACCGCGATGTAGCCGTCCGTGGCGAAGCCCGCCGCGCTCGGGTAGGTCATGAACGTGGTCCAGATGTCGAGCCCCGGCGCCACCAGATCGAGCCACGGTCCGTAGGACGAGAAGGCGGCGCGGCGGTCCCACGGATCGCTGGCCCCGACCGCGATGCAAAGCCCGTCGGCGGCGTAGGCGGCCGGATACTGCGGCGTGGCGTTGCCGCGGTTGCCGGCCGCCGCGACCACCACGCAGCCGCGCGTCAGCGCGTAGTAGAGCGCGCCGCGCTCAACCGCGCTCTCGCCGGCGCCCGCGAAGCTCAGGTTGACCGCGCGCGCCCCGAGGTCGGCGGCATAGAGGATGGCGCGCGCGATGTCGAAGCTCGAAGCGAGCCCCAGATGCCCGGGGGTGATCTTGATCGGCACGATGCGGCAGCCGAGATTCGATCCGCCGTCACCGCCGCACACTCCGGCCACGCCCAGCGAGTCGAAGTGCGGCCCCTCGCCGCTGCGTGCCGCCATGATGCCCGCGACGAACGTGCCGTGTCCGAACGAGTCGGCGACCGCGCCGCCCGGGTCCACGGTGACGTTGAGTGACCAAGCGATGCGCGGCGCGCCGCCGGGAAGCGTGCCGGCGAGCTCGGGATGACCGGGGTCGATGCCGGTGTCGGCGACGGCGAGCCGCAGCGCGTTCGATCCCACGCAGGTTCTCCACGCCCCCAGCGCATCGACGTCGGCGCCCGCGATCCCGCCGTGGGCGCCGGCCGGGCCGAGGTTCCTGAGCCCCCACTGGCGGCCGTCGCGAAACAGCGGGTCGTCCGGGAACCCCTCCGGCAGCCCGCCATCCGCCGGCTCGCGCACGAGGTTGGGCTCGACCCAGGCGACGTCGGGGTCCGCCGCCACCGCCCGCGCCGCGGTCCTGGCCACGACGCGATCCGTGGCCTCGAGCAGCCACACGCGGCCGGGGTCGATCTCGAACGGGCCTGGTGTCGGGGCGGCCGCGCGGACACGAGCCGACGCCACCCCGGGCAGTCCCTCGGACAACCGGCGCGAGACCCTCACGCCGAGGCCTTCGAGCCGCGCGGCGAGGCGTGCCGGCGCCGTCTGAGATGCGGCCGGCCCGGGCCTCAGGCCGACCACCAGCTCGCAGGCGGGCTCGGCGGGGGCGATGGAGGGGGCGGAGAGAGACACGAGGGCGACCGCGACCAGCATGGCGGTGCGCATGGCGTTTCCAGACCGGGGGCGGGTGAAGCGGGAGCGCGCGGAACAGCGGGGGGGCGAGGCCCGGGGCGCAGCGGGGAGTCGCAGGGTATCAGCCCGGGCGAGCGGCCTCAAGGGCGGCGCGCGCCGCGCCGATACCTCCCGGGTCTTCCACCCCGGCGGGCGGCCGCTGGTCCACATGACTCAAAACGAGGAGATCGTCATGACGCCATTGCAGGAGAACGAACGGCTGGAGTACGAGGCCTTGATGGCTCGCGGGCGCGACGCCGAGCTGTCGTCGCACATCAGCTGGGTGCTGTGCGGGGTGGCCTCGACCGTGCTGCTGGCGTGGGGAGTCGCCGGCCGCAGCGCCACCATGATGCTGCCGGTCATCCTCGCGGCGGGCTACGGCTACTACTCGATGCTGCGCGGCCGCCAGCAGGTGCGTCTGATCGCCGGTTACATCGAGGAGTTCTTCGAGTCGCACGAGAACGGCGCGCGCTGGTTCACCTGGCTCGGGCACCTGCGTCTGGTGCCGGGGCTCAGCCCGTCGAGCGACTGGTTGATGACGTGTCTATCGATCAGCCTGGTGGCGCTGGCGACACTGTTCGCCTGGGTGTTCGCGGGCGCCCACGAAAACGGCGGGCTCGTGCCCGGGCTCATGACCGGCCTTTCGGTGGCGTTCGCGTTCCACGCCATCTCGGAGACGGCGCGGCTTCACCGCACCAACTTCGCGGCGTTCTGGCGTCAGGTCAACACCGCGCACCAGGAGTCCAGCCGTCCGGCGCTGCGCGCCGTGGCCGGCGGAAGGCCGACCAGCGACTGGCGCAGCAGCAGCGGCAGCACCCCCCAGTCCGGCCTCGGGGCCAGCTGAGCGGTTCGCGGCCTACGGCCGCGCGTAGGGGAAGCCGGTGCGCGCGGCGCTCGAGATGCGCAGGTCGTCGATCAGCCCCACGAAGGCGTAGTAGGGGTACTGGTCCGCGGTCGGTCCCATCTTGAGGTCGCCGCTGAAATTCGTGAGGTAGCGCGGGTCGAAGTAGTTGCCGATCACGAGCGGCGCGTCGGTGCGCCGCACCTTGCCGGGGCTCGCGTACTGGGCGTCGAGCTGCCCGTCGATGAACAGGCGCACCACCCGGCCATCGTAGGTGACGGCGACGTGGGTCCAGCGGTCGAGCTCGATCGGGCGGGTCGAGAAGTAGACGCGGGTGGGCGTGGCGTCGTCGGGCGCGAAGGCGAACATCAGCTTGCCGGCCGCCACGCCCTGGATGAGCGCCACGTGTTCGCCCGGGCTCGGCTGGGTGGAATACGCCTGATTCTTCCCCACGATGCTGAACAGCCAGGCGCTCTGCAGCGCCTCGGGCGAGAAGCGCGAGGCGATCGGGGTGTCTTCGTACTGGCCGTACGTGGAAGGGTCGACCCAGGCCTCGATCGTGAAGGCGTCGCCGGCCTCGAGCACCGGGTTGTAGGGCACGAACACGAACGAGTTGATCGACGCGGTGAAGGAGCGCGCGCGGCCGATGCGGCCGTAGTCCGAGCGCGTGTCGACGCCGGCGGTGCCCTCGAGCCGGAATGGTCCGGCGTCGGCGACCTTGAGCCCCACCGCCTCGTCCATGCGCCACAGGGCGCTGGTCACCGAGTCGGGCTCGAGCGCGCGCGAATCACGGCTGGCGCCGCCGCTTGCGCCGCCACCCCCGCCGCCGTGGGCGCAGCCACACCCGAGCAGCGCGACGGCGAGGAGTGCCTGCGCCGCCGTCTTCGGGCTGCTCAATGGCCGGCCTTGAGGCGCGCGAGGCGGGCCCCGGCCGCGGACTCGGCCTCGCGATCGCCCAGCGCGTGGTAGAGCTTGACCATCTGCTCCAGTGTAGCAGGGTCCTCGGCCTGATCCACGACCGGACGCCAGAAGCGCGCCGCCTCCTCGTCGCGCCCCGCGACCAGGCTCGCCCAGCCCCGTCCCACGCGCGCCTCGAGGCTCGCGGGATCGAGCGCCAGCGCGCGGTCGTAGACCGCGACCCCCGCCGCGGCGTCGTTCAGGCTCAGCACCACGTCACCGAGCAGCAGCAGGGTGTGAAGATCGTTCGGCTTCACCGCGGCGGCGCGCTCGAGCAGGAAGCGCGTGAGCTCGAGATGGCCGTGCGAGCGCTCGACCGCGGCGAGCGCGAACAGCGCGCCGAAGTTGGTGCCGTCGACCAGGAGCTGGGCGCGCGCGACGTGGTAGGTGTGGAGCGTGTCATTGGCGAGCCAGGCCGGGTTGGTGCCGAAGCCCGGGCCGATCTCGTAGAGCACCGCCGGGTGCGGCCGCGTCACGGCGCGCGCGCGGAGCCCCGGCACCACCGCCGCGGTGTCGAGCAGGTACCAGTACTCGGGGCGGCTCTCGACCTCGGGCCACGAGATGAAGAGCCAGCGCGAGCCGTGGTCGCGCGCGTAGTCGGCCAGCTCGGGCAGGGTCTTGGTGAACGGGAACGACACCGGCTCGACCCCGGCGATCGAGGCGAGATGGGGTTTGCGCGCGATGACGCGATCGCCCGTCCGCTTCTCGGCGCGCAGCGTGTCGGCGCACGGCAGCACCTCGGTCGGGAGCTGATCGAAGAAGCGCACCTCGCCCCGCACCGATTGTCGCGTGGCAAGCGCCAGCGGCAGCAGCGCCAGCGCCGGCTTGAGCCACAGCTGGCGCGCGCCGACTGCCAGCGCCAGCCGCGACGAGGCGACCGCGAGCGCCGCCAGCGTCGCGTCGAAGGGGAGCAGCGACAGCGAGTAGCGCTCGGAGTAGAAGGCCGGCACCAGGGTGAGGAACAGGAGCGCCCCCGCGAGCCACAGCGGCCATAGCCGGCGCAGCGCGCCGTCGAGCGCCCCGAGCAGGAGCCCCAGCGCCGCGACCAGCGCGACCGGCGCGCCAAGGAGCTGGAGCGCGTCGCGGCGCAGGTGGTCGAAGACGTTGTAGGCCATGCGCGCCGCCACCGCGCGGGGGTCGCGCGCGATCACCTGCCACAGGTTGTGGAACTGGGGCTGAAGCGTGCGCTCGTACTCGTCCCAGGTGATGCCGCGCGCGTGCGCGAAGACTTCATAGGCGATGTTGTGATGGAGCTGGAACGAGAACGCGGCGCCGTGGGTGAGCGAGTAGAGCACCCACGGCACGACCAGGGCGAGAAAGCCGGCGACGAAACGCAGGAGCGCCGCGTGGCGAGCCGGGTAGAGCGTTGCGCCGGCGAGGATCGCGACGACGCCGGCCGGGAAGAGATAGACCGCGTTGTAGCGGGTGAGGAACGCCAGGGCCGCGACCGCGCCGGCGGCGAGCGCCGCGCGCGGGGCGCGGCTCCCGAGCAGCAGGCACAGCGCCCCGGCCTGGAGCCCGTTCGCGAGCGTGTCGGTGGTCGCGGAGTGGGCGTAGCGCCCGAAGTAGCCGTTGGTGGCGATGAACAGCACCGCGGCCAGCGCGACGCGGGTGTCGGCGCGGCGCGCCAGCAGCCGGAACCACAGGATGAGGCTCGCGGCGGCGCCCGCGACCGAGATCAGCTTGGCGGCGGTGAACAGGTCGCGGACCACGAAGCCGACCAGCGCCAGGGTCAGCTCGTAGACCGGGCCGATGACGCCGTAGCGCGTAGCGATCAGCCGGCCGTGCTGGATCAGCCGCGCGCCCTTGGCATAGTCGCCGTAGAAGTCGGTCTCGGCGAAGTAGTCGCCGATCCGGTGGGGCCCCAGCGCCAGAACCAGGAAGATCGCGGCGGCGATCGCCACCACCGCCAGCGCGACGCGCGTCTCGAGCCGGGCTTCGCGTTCCGAGACCGCGGGATTACCGTGGAGCGTGATCGCCGGCCGGCGTGGCTCGCGCGGCTGGGCCGGCGGGGCGACGCGGCGCGATGAGCGCGCGCGCCGGTCGCGGGCGCGGGGCGTGGGCTTGAGCTCACGGGGCATGAGCCGCGAGTCTAGCGCACGTTCAGGTCGCGAGGAGGGCGCGGTGCGTGATACTGAAGTGGGCCTGTGCGCTTCGTGCCGCCACGCGCGCCCCGTCGACACGCCGCGCAGCCGCTACTGGCTGTGCGAGCGCTCGGCCACTGACTCGCGCTTCGCCAAGTACCCGCG
>Ga0306921_10002654_pt1 | contig 17980 bp, 15 predicted proteins | sample sta12Cox44000080_FD_203760 | JGI IMG/M metagenome (GOLD analysis project Ga0306921, IMG submission 203760) | Lab enrichment of tropical soil microbial communities from Luquillo Experimental Forest, Puerto Rico - statoxic.12C.oxic.44.000.080 (v2)... | ecosystem: Environmental > Terrestrial >... | reverse complement strand
CACGAAGACGGGAGGCACGCCCACGTACTTGCGGGTCATGCTGAGGTAGATCGCGTAGCAGAACGGATAGGCGACGAGGGAGAGCACGAGCACCACGGTGGGTAGGATGAACAGGTAGCCCAGCTTGGCGTCGGGGCCGAGGAGACGGGCCGCCGCCACCAAGGGTCCCTGACGTTTGGGCTCGAGCCCGGTCTTGGCGCGGAATTCCGCGGTGCTGATGCTCATGGGAGCGGGCTCGACTAGGTCCGCCGCGCTTTGTAGATCTCTTCGACGCGGGCGTGCGCTTCTTTGAGCGCGGCCTCGGGGCTGAGCCCCGCCGTCACCACGCGCCCTGCCATGTCGGTCAGCGTGTTCTGGGCGCCCACCTCGACGGCCGCAGGCGTCATGGGCCCGGGATAGCCAGCGGGCACGCTCCGGAGGATGTTCTGCAGGATTGCGCTGAAGTTCGGATCGGACTTCCAGTATGGATCTTCCGCGCGCTTCTTGTAGACGGGCCCGGCCTGGCCCACCGAGACCTTCATGTACTCGGCGAAGTGGTCCTCCTCCTCCATGTAGCGGATGAGGTCCTCGCCGAGCTCAGCGTACTTCGACTTCTGGAAGATGCCCCAGTTGTAGCAGGAAGCGCCTACGAAGCTGCCCGCCGGCCCGCCTGGCGTCAGCACAAGCAGGGTCTTAGGCGCCAGCTCGTGCTTCTTGGCCACCATGGCGTAGTAGAGGCTCGCCCCGTTATTGGTAGTGACCAGCTTGCCCGCGAGGTACGCTTCGTTGTTCGAGACGTCGGTCCAGCCCATCACGCCCGGCGGCTGGATCTTGTGCTTGGTGATGGTGTCGACGGCGAACTGCAACGCCTTGAGGTTCTGGTCGTGGAACGTCGTGGCGAGCGCCGGCTTGCCCTCTTTGTCCCACACGCCCCCACCGTAGTCCAAGAGGATGTTGCCCATGAAACCGTTGCCGTCGTCGGAGCGATTGAGTGTCTGCCCGAAGCCGAAGAGATCCTTGGACGGGTCCTGGGTTTTCTTGGCGAAGTCCACCACGCCGGGATCGTAGACGGTCGGCGGCTTGAGGCCTTTGGCCTCCATGATGTCCTTGCGGATGAAGAACACGGTGATCATCGAGTAGCGCGGCACGCCGTAGTACTTCCCCTCGAGCTTCATGGCCCGGTCGGCGAAGGGGAGCATGCCGCCGCGCGCGGCGGCGATGTCGCTCGCCGTCTTGGTTACATCCTTGAGAGCCGCTTTGTAGCGCATGGGGCCGTTGATGTTCATCTCGGCGATGTCCGGCGGGTTGCCTGCCTCGATGGCCGCCACGAACTTCTGCTCGCGATCGCCGAAGGTGGCCCAGTCGGTTTCGACGGTGACCTTGCGATCCTTGGCCCAGTTCTGCACCTGCTTCTCGAGGACGTCGTTGCCTGCGGTGACGAAGCTCTTGAAGAGCCACACACGGAGCTTGGTCGAGCTCTGCGCAGTGGCCATGCTCTCGAGCAGCGTAAGCCCCGCCGCGGTGCCGCCAGTGATGACCGCGGCCTTGCGCAGGAACTCGCGGCGGCCGACGAGGCCGGCATCCAATTGTGCTGCCAGGTCGTTGAGCCGACGATCCATCATGTCCCCCTTTGGATGCCGATGGCGTCGAGGCCAGGCCGGCCCCGTGGTGTGTGAGCGATCGTGTCGTGGATGCTACCCCGTGACGCACGCCGGCACAAGAGCCGGGGCGTCACGGGGCGACGGAGAATCCTCAGCCGCGCCGGATCTTGTAGATTTCCTCCACGCGGGCATGCGCTTCCTTGAGCGCGGCCTCGGGGCTGAGCCCGCCGGACACCACGCGCCCCGCCATGTCGCAGAGCACGTACTGCGCCTGGACCTCGACGGCGGCGCTGCTGAAGGGGCCGGGATAGCCGGGCCACATGCTGCGCATCACGTTGGCGACCATGCCCTCGAAGTTCGGGTCCGATTTCCAGTACGGGTTGTCCGCGCGCGACTTGTAGACGGGACCGGCCTGGCCGATGGAGGCCCTCATGTATTCCTCGAAGCGCTTCTCGTCCTCGACCCAGCGGATCAGGTCCTCGCACAGCTCGGAGTACTTGCTCTTCTGGGAGATGCCCCAGTTGTAGGCGCCCGCGAAGAAAAAGCTGCCTCCGGGCCCGCCCGGGGTGAGGATGACCTGGGTCTTGGCGGCCAGCGCATCCTTCTTGGCGACCATGGCGTAGTAGAGGCTCGCCCCGTTGTTGGTGCTCACGAGCTTGCCCGCCAGGTACGCCTCGTTGTTGGACACGTCGTTCCAGCCCATCACGCCGGGCGGCTGGATCTTGTGCTTCTGGATCGTGTCCACCGCGAACTGCAGCGCCGCGAGGTTCTGCTTGAGGAATGAAGTGGCCAGCGCGGGCTTGCCGTCCTTGTCCCACACGCTCCCGCCGTGGTCCCACAGAAGGTTCTGCATGAAGCCGTTGCCGTCGTCGCAGCGGTTGAGCGTCTGGCCGAAGCCCCACACGTCCTTGGCGGGGTCCTGGCACTTCTTCGCCATCTCCACCACGTCGGGGTCGTAGACCTTGGGCATCTTCACGCCCTTGGCCTCGAGGAGATCCTTGCGGACGAAGAGGCCGCCGGGGAAGGCGAGGCGGGCTACCCCGAAGAACTGGCCGTTGACGTTGACCACGCGCTCCGCGTAGGGCATGAGCCCGCCGCGCGCCGCCGCGATGTCCTTGGCGAGCTTGGTCACGTCGCGGAGGGCGGGCTTGTAGCGGGCCGGTCCCTGGTAGTTCATCTCTGCCATGTCCGGCGGGTTGCCGGCCTCGATGGCGGCCACGAACTTCTGCTCCCGGTCGCCGAAGGTCGACCAGTCCATGTCGACCTGGACCTTGCGCTCCGCCGCCCACGCCTCCACCTGCCTGGCGAGCACGTCGTTGCCTGCCGTCACGTAGCTCTTGAAAAGCCAGATGCGCAGCTTGGTCCCGCTCTGCGCGTGCGCCATGCGGCGCAGCACGGTGAGTCCGGCTGCCGTTCCGCCCGTGATGGCCACGGACTTGCGGAGGAATTCACGGCGGCCGATGAGTCCCGCGTCCAGTCGTTCGGCAAGGTCCTTGAGTCGACTCTCCATCACGTCTCCCTTTTGGATGAGGACGGCATCGTGGCATGGTCCGAAGGCTCGGGGAGCGAATTGCGCATGCGATCCTACCCGAGCGCCGGGTGAGGGCACAAGGTATGCGGTGTCAGCCCTCCGTCTCGATCTCACTCTCGTGCCAGAGCCCGAGAGCCACGCGCGAGAGGCCTTGCAGCAGGATGAAGAGGAGCACGCCGGCGGCCGAGATGAGAAAGACCGCAGCGAACATGCGCGGGATCTGCAGCTGATAGCCCGCCTCGAGGATCCGGAAGGCGAGCCCTGACTGGGCGCCGCCCGTGCCTGCCACGAACTCCGCCACCACCGCACCGATGAGGGCGAGCCCGCCACTGATGCGCAGGCCCCCGAGGAAGAAGGGCAGGGCGGCGGGGAGGCGGAGATAACGGAGCGCTTGCCAGCGCGTGGCGCTGTAGAGGCGGAAGAGATCGACGAGGTTCCGGTCGGTGCTCGTCAGCCCGAGCACGGTATTGGAGAGCACGGGAAAGAAGGCGACGAGCCACGCGCAGACGAGGAGGGCGAGGGGGACCCACTTGACCCACAGGATGATGAGGGGAGCGATGGCCACCAGCGGCGTCACCTGGAGGATCACCGCGTAGGGAAAGAACGCGCGCTCGATCCACGCCGATTGCGTGAACAGCACGGCGAGGAGGAGACCCAGCACGGCCGAGACGAAAAAGGCCGCTTCCGTTATGGCCAGGGTCACGAGCAGCGAGGGGAAGAGGGTGCTCCAGTCCGTGATCAGGGTGCGCGCGATCAGGAGGGGTCCGGGGAGGATGTAGGGCGGGATCTGCTCCACACGCACGATGCCTTCCCACACGCCCAGCGCGAGCACGCCGATCAGGGCCGGCGCGACCACGCGGCTGCTCCGCCCCACGTCAGCGCCGGCCGCGCTCCACCCTCACCCCGACCCTCTCCCCCGCGAGGGAAGGGGAGGGTCGTTGCCCTCGCCCTGCAGGGTGAGAGGGTGCTCCGTGGCGGAAATGAGAAGCGCCGAAACCTCCCGGCACGCCTCCAGGTACGCGGCCGACGTGCGGAAAGCCTCCTGGCGCGGCGTCGGCCCCTCGATGCGCCGCGAGGCGGCGACGCGACCGGGCCTCGGGGAGAGGACGACGACGCGGCTGCCGAGATAGACGGACTCGAAGATGCTGTGGGTCACGAAGATCACGGTGAGCCCGCGCCGATGCTGGAGCTCTGCGAGATCGCTTTCCAGACGGAAGCGAGTGATCTCATCGAGGGCGGCGAAGGGCTCGTCCATCAGGAGCACGAGGGGGCGCGTCACCAGGGCCCTCGCGATGGACACGCGCATGCGCATGCCCCCGGAGAGCTCGCGTGGATAGGCACGCGCGAAGCCCTCGAGTCCCACGTGGGCGATGGCTTCGTTCACCCGCGCGTCGGACTCCGCTCGGCTCATGCCCGCCAGCATGAGGGGGAGGCGGATGTTGTCCGCCACGCGAGCCCATGGCATGAGCGTCGGCTCCTGGAAGACGAAGCCGAGGCGATGCGACGCCGCGGGATCCATCCACTCGATGCGGCCTGCCGACGGCTCCGCCAGCCCCGCGATCAATCGAAGGAGCGTGCTCTTGCCGCAGCCGGAAGGGCCGAGCAGACTCAGAAGCTCGCCCGCCCCCACGTCGAGCGAGAGACGGTTGAGGGCGATGGTGCCGCTCGGATAGCTTTTCGAGACCTCGCGCAGCGCGACGATGGACGGACCGGCCGTCACTGCATCCCGATCTTCTTGTTGACGAAGGCGAGGGTGTACGCGCGGCGATAGTCGAGCGATGGTGTGAAGACCTTGGCCTTGACCATGGTGTCGAAGAAGTCCTTCCAGCGCGCATCGGTCATGGCGCCGATGCCAAGGACGAGGGCATCACCGGATGCCACGATGCCATAGCGCTTCATGGCCGCGCGGGAATACGCGAGGAGATCGTCGGTCATCTCCGGGTTGTCACGCTTGATGAGAGCGTCCGCCGGCCCCGGGTCGCCGTCGAGATAGCCATACCAGCCTTTGATGGAGGCGTCGACGAAGCGCTGCACGAGATTGGCTTTGTCGCGCACCACGGTCATACGGGTCTCGATAGTGGTGGTGTAGCTCGTGTAGCCGCCGTCGGCCAGGAGCATCACCACCGGCTTCACCCCCGCCTCCTCGGCTTTGAAGGGCTCGCTGGTGAGATAGCCCTGCTGGATCGCCTTCCTATTGGTGAGGAACGGCGCGAGCTGGAAAGTATAGGGGCGGATCTGGTCGTCCGTGTAGCCGTAGCGCTGCTTGAGGAACTGCCAGAACGTGGTCTGCCCACCCGCCGAGATCATGATGGGCTTGCCCTTGAGCGCGGCGAGGGTGTCGTTGCCCTGGCCCGCGTGCGACATGAGGATCTGCGGGTCCTTCTGGAAGATGGCCGCCACGGTGACGATGGGCACGCCGCTGCCCACGTAGTTGAGGGCGCCGAAGAGGCTCGCTCCCATGTTGAAGTCGAGCCGTCCCGTGGCCAGGAGCTGGGCGCTGTTGATCTGAGGCCCGCCCTGCCGGATCGTCACCTCGAGCCCTTGCCGCTGATAGAGGCCCGTGGCCACCGCGTGATAGAAGCCGCCGTGCTCGGCCTGCGCCCGCCAGTTTGTGCCGAACACGATGCGCTCGGGCTTCTGCGCGTGCGCGATGCGGGGGAGAGCGGCCAGGGCCACCGCCCCGCCGAGCAGCGAACGCCGGGTGATGGCGGACCTTGTCCTCGCCTGAGCGGCTGTCATGGGCCGCAGATATGGTGCCACATTGACAGCCCCGGACGATCGTAGAACAATCCGCTACGTCCACCATCGCTCAGTCGGGCCCCTCCGCCCGGGAAAGGCCACGCCCATGCGTGCCAGCACTCGTCTCCGCCAGATGCTGAAGGAGCCCGGCATCATCGTCGCGCCGGGCGCCTATGACGGCTTCTCCGCCCGTCTCATCGAGGCCGCCGGCTTCCGCTGTGTCTACATGACGGGCGCAGGCACGGCGGCCTCACACCTCGGTCTGCCCGACCTCGGCCTGGCGACCCAGACGGAGATGGCCAACCACGCAGGGCATCTCGCCTCCTGCGTGTCCCTGCCCGTGATCGCGGACGCCGACACCGGGTACGGCAACGTGCTCAACGTGGTGCGTACGGTGCGCGAGTACGAGCAGGCGGGAGTGGCGGGGCTCCACATGGAGGACCAGGTGGCGCCCAAGAAGTGCGGGCACATCGCGGGGAAGCAGATCATTCCCACTCAGGAGTTCTGTGACAAGATCCGCGCGGCCAGCGAGTACCGCACCGATCCAGATTTCGTGATCATTGCCCGCACCGACGCGCGTGCCGTCACCTCATTGGACGATGCCATCGATCGTGGCAACCGCGCCGCGGAGGCGGGAGCCGATGTGATCTTCGTGGAGGCGCCCCAGACGGAGGACGAGATCCAGCGCGCTGCGCGCGACATCAAGGCTCCGCTCCTCGCCAACATGGTGCAAGGAGGCAGGACCCCCGCCGTGAAGATCCCCGAGCTGGAGCGCATCGGCTTCAAGATCGTCATCTTCCCCGCGGTGTGCATGGCGGCCGCCGTGCCCGCCATGGAACGCGCGCTGGTGGCCCTGAAGGAAACCGGGACGGACTGGCACGATGGCCCCGTGCTCTCGCCCATGGACATCTTCCGCCGGGTCGGCTTCGACTGGTGGCATGCCATCGAAGAGAAGTTCGCCCCCCGATCATAGGAGACATCATGCGCGCCACCTCGAGGCTCCGATCGCTCCTCGCCACCGGCAAGACCCTCTTCGTTCCCGGGTGCTACAACGCCCTCAGCGCCAAGATCCTCGAGACGGTGGGCTTTCCGGCCGTGTACATGACGGGCTACGGCACCTCGCTGTCGCTCCTCGGCCTGCCCGACGCGGGCCTTGCCACCATGACGGAGATGCACCTGAACGCCCGGTACATCGCCAACGCCATCTCACTGCCCGTCATCGCTGATGCGGACAACGGCTACGGCAATGCCATTGGCGTCATCCGCACCGTACGGGAGTACATCCAGACGGGCGTGGCGGGCATCCACCTGGAGGATCAGGCCATCCCCAAGCGCTGCGGCCACGTGGCGGGGAGGATGGTCATTCCTATCGAGGAGGCGGTGGGCAAGTACCGCGCCGCCGACAAGGTCCGCCGGGACCTCGACCCCGACTTCGTGCTCATCGCCCGCACCGATGCCCGCGGCGCCCACGGGGGCAGCCTCGATGACGCCATCCGCCGCGCCCAGGCCTATCTCGAGGCGGGGGCCGATCTTGCCTTCGTCGAGGGGCCGACGAGCGTGGACGAGGTGCGACGTATCTGCAAGGAGATTCCGGGACGCATCTTCTACAACCAGACGGGGATCTCGCCACGCTTCACGCTCGAGGAAATGAACCAGCTTGGCATCGCGGTGACGATCCTCCCCGGGGCGACCTTCCGCGCGACCATCCAGGCCGTCTACGATTTCGCGACTGAGCTCAAGCAGCGCGGGCCGGTGGCCGAGGCCGACTTCAACGAACGCTTCAAGGGGCACCCCCTCGGCAACGTGCATCGTTTCGCTGGGTTCGATCAGGTGCGTGAGTGGGAGGAAGAGTACCTGCCCGCCGAGGAGATGGAGAAGTACAGGGACTCCGTGGGCCATCAGCCCGCGAAGTCCTGAGGCCGGCTCGACCATGACGCCCACGATCCGCGCTGGAGCCGGTCTGTCGCTCGCCCTCCTGCTCGTCACCCCCGCGCTCGGCCGCGCCCAGGAGGCGCCCCGCCGCGGCGGTGAGATTCGCGTCGCCACCTATGGCGACCCGGGCACCCTCGATCCCCACATCACGACGGACGTGCCCGCGCTACGCATCCGCAACCAGATCTGCGAGACGCTGATCACCTGGGACGCCCAGACCAAGGAATCACCCATGCTCGCCGACTCTTGGGAGAATTCGGCGGACGGCACCGTGTGGACCTTCAAGCTTCGTCGCGGAGTCAAGTTCCACGGCGGCCAGATCATGCGGGCCGTCGACGTGAAGTACAGCTTCGAGCGCATCCTCAAGGTGTCCCCGCGCAAGACCGACTACCACATGATCAAGGAGATCCGGACGCCGGACGACCACACCGTGCAGTTCGTCCTCTCCGCCCGCACCAGCGCCTTCTTTCCCGCGCTCGCCATGTACTGGGCCCAGGTGGTGGAGGCCACGAGCACGGAGAAGCAGGTGAAGGAGACGGGCGGAGTGACCACGCCCAATTGCACCGGTCCCTTCAAGGTGAGCGAGTATCGCCGCGGGCAGTGGATCAAGCTCGTCCGCCACGAGGCTTATGTCCCGCGCCCGGAGAAGCCTTCGGGCATGGCGGGCGCCCGCGTCGCCTACGCCGACGGCATCACCTACTCCTTCATTCCCGACGCCAACGTGCGGCTGCTCTCGCTGCAGCAGGGCGAGGTGCAGTATATCGAGCGCGTCCTCCCCGAGCAGGTGGAGCAGCTAAAGAAAATGCCCGGGGTGGAGGTGGTGGCCATCCCCGGCACGCAGTGGTCGGCCATCTACTTCAACTTCACCAAGGGGTGGGGGCAGAAGAAGGAGTTCCGTCAGGCGGTGGCCATGGCTCTCAACTACGAGGAGCTGAATCGCGCGGTCTTCTACGGGACGGGTAGGTCCAACAACTCCATGATCCCGGAGAGCCAGGCCGTCTGGCGCACCAAGGAGCACGCGCGGATGCACCCCTATGACGTCGAGAAGGCCAAGGCGCTCCTCAAGCAGATCGGCTACAACGGCGAGCCGATCGACATGCCCATCCCCAAGGAGACCGTCTCCGACCTCTTCGGGCAGTCGATGCAGGCGCAGCTCGCCAAGGCCGGCATCAATCTCAAGATCACCTACATGGAGCAAGCCGCCCAGCTCGATCTCGTGTACTCGCGTCGGCGGAACCAGCAGCCGCCGTGGGACATCGCCTTCCTGGGTGGCAGCGCTTTCCGGCCTGACCCGGACCAGCATTACTACACGCGGACCCACACGAGCGCGCACGTGGGCATGTACAGCAATCCCGCCTACGACAAGCTGGTGGAAGAGGCACGCAAAGAGTCGAGCTTCGAGAAGCGGAAGGCGCTCTACGCGCAAGCCCAGACCATGATCATGGACGACGTGCCGATGATCGTGATCGGGAATCTGCCGTACATCGAGGCGTACAGCAAGAAGCTGCGCGGGGTCGAGATTCGGGATCCGCACTTCGACTACTTCTGGAACGTGTGGCTTGCGCGGTGACCGTGCCGGCTCTTACGCGAGCCGGGCGGGAGCAGCAGCGGGGGCGGGGGGCGCGCTCCCGAGACCACGCTGAGTCGCCTTCCGCGGGGCCACTCTCGCCTGCCACGAGATTGTGGTTTGGCGCTTCGGAGAAGCTCCCCAGAAGATACGGGTCTCGGGAGCGCGCCCCCCGCCCCCGCCGCTGCTCCCGTCCGATCCCAGGTGTTTGTTCGTGATGGTTCTCGAGTAGCGGCAGGGGCGAAGAGTGGGGTACGTGGCGCGGCGGGTGGTGGCGGTGGTGCCGATTTGGTGGGTGGTGGCGAGTATCGTGTTCGTGCTGGTGCGGCTGGTGCCGGGGGATCCCGTGCTGCTGATTGCGGGAACCGATGCATCGGCGGAGCAGGTGAGGGAGATCCGTTCGAGCCTGGGGCTCGGCCTGCCGGTCTACGATCAGTACGTGCGCTGGTTCGGGCGGCTGCTCCACGGTGATATGGGGCGGTCGCTCTTCTCGCGCGAGCCGGTGGCGCGAGACCTCATCGATCGCGTGCCGGTGTCGCTGCAGCTGGCCTTGTCCGCTACCGTGGTGTCGGTCCTCATCGCCATTCCTGCCGGTGTGGTGGCGGCGGCGCGACGGAACGCGCTGAGCGAGGCGGCCTTCGCCGCGGTGACCATGACGGGAGTCTGCGTGCCGAGCTTCGTGATGGGGCTCTTGCTCATGCTCGTGCTCTCCGTATACGCGGGGCTCTTTCCCATACGCGGCTACGAGCCGCTTTCCCAAGGCGTGGTCACCTGGGCGCGCTACATGGTCTTGCCTGCCGTGGCCTACGGGCTGATCCAGGCCGCCGGCGTGGCAAGGATGACGCGATCCACGCTCCTCGAGGTGCTCGGCGAGGACTTCATCCGCACCGCGCGGGCCAAGGGGCTCGCGGGCTGGGTCGTGCTCTACAAGCATGCCTTGCGAAACGCGCTCATCCCCGTGGTGACCCTCATCGGGCTCAACGTGGGCGTGCTCTTCACTGGCGCGGTAGTGATCGAGACCCTCTTCGGCCTGCCCGGACTGGGCGCCTTCCTCGTCACGGGTATCCTGAAGCGTGACTATCCGATCGTACAGGGGGCCATCCTCTTCATCTCGACCTTCCTCGTCCTCGTGAACCTCGCCGTGGACCTGCTCTACCGCGCCATCGATCCGCGGCTCCGTCGCGCATGAGGAACCGCCTCCTCTGGAGCGGCGGCGCGCTAGCCGCCTTCGTGCTCCTCACCGCCGCCCTCGGGCCCATAGTTGTCGGCCGCGATCCCACGGCGCAGGACATCCTCGCCCGCACCCGGCCGCCTTCGGCCCAGCACCCCTTTGGCACCGATCGCCTCGGCCGCGACGTGTTCGCCCGCGTGGTGTACGGCGCGCGGATTGCTTTGCTCACGGGCGGAGTGGTGGCGGCGGCCTCGCTGGCCGCCGGGCTCGTCATCGGCACCTTCACCGCCTACTACGGCGGACGCGTGGACAGCCTCCTCATGCGCGGCATCGACGTCTTCATGTCCTTTCCCGGCATCCTCGTGGCCATCTCCGTGATGGCGGTGTTGGGGCAAGGACTCCGCAACATGATCCTCGCCCTCGTCCTCGTGCAGATCCCGCGGCTGGTCTGGGTGGTGCGCGCGGCCGCCCTGCAGGTGCGCGAGCGCGACTTCGTGCAGGCCATGCGCGCAGTGGGCGCCCGCGACGGCTACATCATGTGGCGGCACATCGTGCCCAACTGCCTCGCTCCGGTAGTGGTGCAGGTCTCACTGAGCTTCGTGGAGGCCGTGCGCACCGAGGCGACGCTGTCCTTCCTGGGGCTGGGCGTGCCCCCGCCCGCGCCGAGCTGGGGCAACATGCTCGACGACGGCCGGGTCTTCCTTCAGACTGCGCCGTGGATGATACTGTTCCCCGCGGGCGCGCTCGCCCTGACCATCCTCGGCATGAGCCTGCTGGGCGATGGCCTCCGCGACGCCCTGGACCCGAAGCTCCGCACTCAGTGAGGAGACCGCCGTGCCTACCATGTTCGAGAAGATCTGGAACCGCCACGTGGTCACCGAAGGGCCGGGAGGGCAGACCCTTCTCTACATCGACCGCCATCCACTGCATGAAGGGGCCAGCGCCGCCTTCTCGCGACTGAAACGGTCCGGCCGCACAGTGCGGCGCCCTAAGGGCCTCATCGCCACTGCGGACCACTACGTGCCCACGGGGCCGGGCTCGGAGGCCCTCGCCGAGCCCGAGATCCGCGGCATGGTCGAGAACGTGATCCGCTCCACGCGAGAGGAAGGTGTGACCTTCTTCGGTCCGGGCGATGCGCGCACGGGCATCGTGCACATCATCGGACCCGAGCAGGGCTACACCCAGCCGGGCATCGTCCTCGTCTGCGGCGACTCGCACACCGCGACCCACGGCGCCTTCGGGGCCATCGCCTTCGGCATCGGTTCCACCGAGGTGGAGCACGTGCTCGCCACCGGGTGCCTCTGGCAGCGCAAGCCCAAGGCCATGCGCATAACGGTCACGGGGAGCCGGCGCCCCGGCATCGCCGCCAAGGACGTGATCCTCGCCATCATCGGGAAGATCGGCGCGGGCGGCGGCGTGGGGCACGCCATCGAGTACGCGGGGCCGGTGATGTCCGCCATGTCCATGGAAGAGCGCCTAACCGTGTGCAACATGTCGATCGAGGCGGGCGCCCGCTGTGGCATGGTCGCGCCGGATGACACGACCTATCGCTACCTCGAAGGTCGGCCGTATGCTCCGAAGGGCGCCCTCTGGGACCAGGCACTCGCCTACTGGAAGACCTTGCCCTCGGACGGCGACGCCGTCTTCGACACAGAAGTGACGCTCGACGGCGCGGAGATCGCGCCCACCGTGACGTGGGGCACGAGTCCGCAGGACGCGCTGCCCATCACGGGGAATGTGCCCGATCCCGCGCGCGAGACCGACGCGACGCGGCGCCAGGCCATGGGTCGCGCCGTCGACTACATGGGTCTCCGTCCCGGCATGCCGCTGACCGAGATCAAAGTCGACCGCGTGTTCATCGGCTCCTGCACCAACAGCCGCCTCGAGGACCTGCGCGCGGCGGCCGCCATCGCGAAGGGGCGGCGCGCCGTGATCAAGGCGTGGGTCGTCCCCGGCTCCGGTCTCGTGAAGCAGGCCGCCGAGGCGGAGGGGCTGCACGAGGTCTTCACGGCGGCGGGGTTCGAGTGGCGCGATCCGGGCTGCTCCATGTGCGTGGGGATGAACGGCGACACCGCGCGCGAGGGCGAGCGCGTCGCCTCCACCTCCAACCGCAATTTCGAGGGGCGCCAGGGCAAGGGCGCCCGCACGCATCTCATGAGCCCCGCCATGGCCGCGGCGGCCGCCGTCACCGGCAAGCTCACCGACGTCCGCACCCTCGTGGGCTAGGAGACCGTCATGGATCCCTTCACGAAGCTGACGGCCGGCGCGGTTCCCATGGACCTGCCGAACATCGACACCGACCGCGTCATCCCCGCGCGCTACCTCCGCAAGTCCAAGGAGTCGGGGCTGGGCCAGTACTTCTTCCACGACGTGCGCTTCAACCCGGACGGCTCGGAGAACGGGGACTTCATCCTCAATCAGGTACCCTATCGTGACGCGAAGATCCTCGTGACGGCGGAGAACTTCGGCTGCGGCTCCTCGCGCGAGGCGGCAGTGTGGGCGCTCATGGGCTCGGGCTTCCGCTGCGTCATCGGCCCCTCGTTCGGCGACATCTTCTTCGAGAACTGCTTCAAGAACGGGGTGCTCGCCATCGTGCTCCCGAAGGATGTGGTGGCGGGCCTCCGTCGCCAGCTCCACGATCGGCCGGGAACGGCCATCTCCGTCGACCTCGCGAGCCAGACCCTGACCGCGCCCGACGGCACGACACAGCGCTTCGAGGTAGATCCCTTCCGCAAGCAGGCGCTCCTCAAGGGGCAGGACGAGATCGCGCTCACCATGGAGTACGCGCGCGAGATCGAGGCGTTCGAAGCAAGGCATGCCAAGGAGATGCCGTGGCTGTCGTCGGACACGTGATGGAGGGCGGCCAGCGGCTGGACGGCAAGAGCGCGATCGTCGTCGGCGCCGCCCAGGGGATCGGACGCGCCGTCGCTCTCTGCTTCGCGGGGGCGGGCGCGCAGGTGCTCTGCGCCGACATCGACGAGGCGGGCGCCCGGGCCACGGCCGCGCAGGCCGAGAAGGACGGCGGCAAGGCCGCGGCGATGCGCGTCGATGTGACCAGCTCGGCCGATTCAGAGGCGCTGGCCGCGCGCGGTCGAGGTTTTCGGCGGACTCGACGTGCTCCTCTACGGCGCAGCGACCCACGATGCCTCGGCCACCGTGCCCGAGCTGGAGGAAAGCGTGTGGGAGCGCGTGATGCGCGTCAACCTCACGGGCGCGTATCTCGTCAGCAAGGCGTGCCTGCCCGTGATGATCAAGGGTGGGGGCGGGAGCATCATCCTCATCGCCTCGCAGCTCGGCCGCGTGGCGTCCGCCGGACGCGCGGCCTATTGCACGACCAAGGGCGGTCTCATCCAGCTTGCCAAGGTGATGGCGGCCGACCACGCCGCCCAGGGCGTGCGCGTCAACACCCTCTCGCCCGGCGCGGTGGAGACGGATCGGCTCGTGCGCCGGTGGGGCGACATGGGCAAGGCGCGAGAGATCATGTCGCCCAAGCACCTCCTCGGGCGCCTGGGTCAGCCCGACGAGATCGCGCGCGCGGCGCTGTTCCTGGCCAGCCCCGCCTCGAGCTTCATGACCGGCGCGGACCTGCTCGTGGACGGCGGCTACACCGCCATCTGATTTTCCACATGTAGCGGTAGCGAGCCCTTCTCCTCCTCTATCTTGTGGTTGCTAATACTAAACACGTGACGTGTAATATCTTCGATCATCAAGTTAGCCCATTGCTATGATCGCCTCGATCGAGTCTTCGCCCCCGCCAGGGTGGGACGGTGAGGGGCTCGATGGCTTGCTGGCGGCTTTTCTCCCGGGCCGGCTCAGCGAGATCGTCGGGCCTCGATCCTCCGGAGGCGGCAGCCTGCTGCTGGCCCTCCTCTCTCGGACCAGCGCGCGCGGCGGGCTGGTGGCCCTGGTGGACGCCACCGATGCTCTCGATCCGCTGACGGCGGAACGTGCGGGGCTCGATCTCCGCGCGCTCCTGTGGGTCCGTTGCGGCGGGCGGCCGGGCTCTGCGTGGAGCGCGGTGGATCTTCTGGCGCGCTGCCCCGGCTTCGAGATCATCGCGCTCGATCTGGGCGCGGCGGCTGGCACCGCGCCCGCTACCTGGGGCACGCGCCTGCAGCGTGCTGCGGAGGAGAGCGGCGCTGCGGTGATCGTCCGCACTCCACGCCATCTCCTGGGCGGGGCCGCCGCTCTCGTGGTGTCGGTGCGCCGCGTGCGGACGAGCTGGATGGGCATGGATGCGCCGACACGGCTGGGCGGGCTCGTTTCCGAGGCGCGCGTGCTGCGATCGCGCGCGGATCCGCGACTGGCCACGCCGGAGCGGGCCTGGCTCCTCGAATGGCGGACATGATGCGCATCGCCTGCCTCGTGGTTCCCAGCGTCGATGAGCGAGCCCAACGAGTCCTCCTGGAGTGGTGGGCATGACGCGCATTGCCTGCCTCGTGGTGTCCGGCGCCGACGAGCGAACCCAGCGGCTCCTCCTCGAGATGGCCCTCGCGCATTCTCCTTCCGTGGAAGATGGCGGCCCGGGTGTGGTCTATCTCGATCTGCGCGGGCTCGAAAAGCTTTTTGGAAGCGAAGAGGCGATCGCGCGTGGGTTCCTCGACGCCGTCGCCGCGCGCGGGCTCGTCGGCCGCATCGGCATCGCGGGCAGCCGGGCGGGCTCGCGTTTCGCCGCGCGGAGCGGGGAGAGCATCACCATCATTCCGCCGGGCGGCGATGCCCGGAAGCTGGGGCCGGCGCCGTTGGCTCTCCTCGATCTGGATCCGCACACGGCTGCGCGCTTCGGCCGCTGGGGCATCCGCACCCTCGGCGAGCTGGCCGATCTGCCCTCGCGCGGGCTCGCGGAGCGCCTGGGTGACGAGGGCTCGCGGCTCCAGCGCCTGGCCCGCGGCGAGGATGCGACGCCGCTCCGTCTGTGGACACCGCCGCCTATTTTCGAGGAGTCCGCAGAGTGTCCCTGGGGTGTCCAGACGCTCGATCCGCTCGTCGATCTCGCGGCCAGCCTCACCGAGATGCTCTGCGAGCGATTGAGCCGTCACGGCCTCTGTGCGGATGCTTTCGAGTGGTCCTGTCGGCTGGCCGATCGAACCGCGCATGCCGGACGCTGCGCACCCGCCGCGCCGCTCTCGGATCCCGCGGCGGCGGCCGCTCTCGTGCGCGCCTCGCTCGCTGCACATCCACCACGCGCGGCGGTAGAGGACATCACGCTCCGCGCCTGCCCCGTGCGCGTGACCACCGTGCAGCCGCGCTTCGACGAGCCGCCGCGTCCGAGCCCGCGTCAGCTCACGGCGACCCTGGCGCGTCTGAGCGCCCTCGTGGACGCCCGCGGCGTCGGCTCTCCCACGCTCCTCGATACCCATCGCCCCGACACCCACCACATCCTGCCCTTCACCCTCTCCCCCCGAGGGGGAGAGGGCAGGGTGAGGGGGTCAGAGGTGAGGGGGTCAGAGGTGAGGGGGATAGGATTCGCTCTCGCCATGCATCGCATGAGACCACCCAAGCCCATCGAGGTAGCTCTCACCGCCGGAACGCCCGCACATCTCCGCGCGGCTGGTCTCAATGGCCGCATCGTCGCTACCGCGGGGCCGTGGCGGATTTCCGGCGACTGGTGGACGGACTCCGCCTACGCCAGGGACGAATGGGACGTGGAGCTGGCCGATGGCACTCTCTGTCGCCTCGCGCACGACAGCCGTGGCTGGCGCCTCGAGGCCATCTACGATTGAGCTACGTCGAGCTCCACGCCAAGAGCGCGTTCTCCTTCCTCGAAGCGGCAGCGTTGCCCGAGGTCCTGGCCGAGCGCGCGGCCGCCCTCGGGCAGCAGGCGCTCGCCCTCGTGGACGCCGACGGTGTCTATGGCGCGCCGCGCTTCTACCGGGCCTGCACGCGCTTGGGCCTCATGCCGCTGGTCGGCGCCGAGGTGAGCATGCGGGACGGTGGCCGCCTCCCCCTCCTCGTGGAGGATCCCGAGGGCTATGGCAATCTCTGCCGCCTCCTCACGCGGATCAAGATGCGCGCGGCCAAAGGCGAAGGCGCCGCGAGGTGGGACGACCTCGAGGCGCACACGGGCGGCCTCGTCTGCTTGACGGGAGGCCCACAGGGGCCGGTGGCTCATCGACTCGCGCGCGAGGGCCATGATGCGGCGCGCCGCACCCTCGACCGGCTCGTGGGACTCTTCGGCCGCTTCAACGTCTACGCCGAGCTCCAGCGCGATCTGGATCGCGAGCACGAGGCGCAGAACGAGTGGCTGCGCGCGGAGGCGCAGCGCGGCGGACTCCTCCTCCTCGCCAGCAACGCGCCCCTTATGGCGGAGCGCGGGGAACGGCCGCTCCTGGACACGCTCACCTGCATCCGCCACGGCGTCACCCTCGAGCAGGCGGGCCGGCTCCTCGCACGCAACAGCGAGCGATTCCTCAAGCCCGCGAAGGAGATGGAGCGGCTCTTCGCCGATTGCCCGGCCGCGGTGGCCAATAGCGGCGAGCTCGCCCTGCGTCTGGGCTTCACCCTCAAGGACCTCGGCTATCGCTTCCCCGAGTTCCCGCTGCCTCCCGGCCAGACGCCCATCGGATTTCTCCGCGTGCTGTGCGAGCGGGGCGCCAAGGTCCGCTACGGCACGGGTCCGCTCGCGGAGCGCGCCCGGCATCAGATCGAGCACGAGCTCGAGCTCATCGGCCGCCTCGACCTCGCGGGCTACTTCCTCATCGTGTGGGACCTGATCGAGTACTGCCGCTGTCACGACATCCTGGTGCAGGGGCGCGGCTCCGCCGCCAACAGCGCGGTCTGCTATGCCCTGGGCATCACCGCGGTGGACGCGGTGGGCATGGAGCTGCTCTTCGAGCGCTTCCTCTCCGAGGAGCGCGGGGAGTGGCCCGACATCGACCTCGACCTGCCGAGCGGCGACCGACGCGAGCAGGTCATCCAGTACGTCTACCAGCGCTACGGGCGCCTGGGCGCGGCCATGACCGCCAACGTCATCACCTATCGCGGACGGAGCGCGGCGCGCGAGGTGGGCAAGACGCTCGGGCTGCCTCCCGCGCTCTGCGATCGCCTCTCCGCGCTGGTCAGCGACTGGGAGTACAAGGATCCCGGCGATTCCCTCCTCGTCCATCTCCGCGAGGCAGGCTGTGATCCCGAGATGCCGGTGATGCGGCACTTCGCGCACCTGTGGACGGCCATCCAGGATCTACCGCGCCATCTCGGCCAGCACTCGGGAGGCATGGTGATCTGCGCGGGACGGCTCGACAGCGTGGTCCCTCTCGAGCCCGCCGCCATGCCCGAGCGCTCGGTCGTCCAGTGGGACAAGGACGACTGTGCAGCCATGGGCATCATCAAGGTGGATCTCCTCGGGCTTGGGATGATGGCGCTCCTGGAAGACGCGCTGGGGATGATCCGCCGCCGCGGCGGCCATGTGGACCTGGCCCACCTGCCCGCCGATGATCCCACCGTCTACGACATGCTCAAGC
>Ga0306921_10002653_pt1 | contig 17982 bp, 16 predicted proteins | sample sta12Cox44000080_FD_203760 | JGI IMG/M metagenome (GOLD analysis project Ga0306921, IMG submission 203760) | Lab enrichment of tropical soil microbial communities from Luquillo Experimental Forest, Puerto Rico - statoxic.12C.oxic.44.000.080 (v2)... | ecosystem: Environmental > Terrestrial >... | reverse complement strand
CCGGGAAAAAACGGCTTTGCCACCTGTGCCGCTGAATCCCGCGGTAATGCTTCCGCTGGAAGAACTGGCTGCCCGTATGTGGCCGGGCGCACCCGTAGTCCCGACCATGGGCACCGGCGCAACCGATGGTGTTTACACCAATGCGGCGGGCATACCGACCTATGGTGTATGTGGACTGGCGATCGACGTGGATGATGACCGATCGCACGGTCGCGATGAACGGCTGCCGGTGGAGTCGTACTACAACGGAGCTGTTTTCTATTATCGGTATCTGAAGGCGGTGGCGGGAGGGAAGTGAGGGCAATGGGTACGCGGCTAGACAAGCCTGCCGTACTTCGAGGTGTACTGCAGCGGGATCTCACCGCACTTATGCTGCTCTACGGAATAGACGATACAGGAATCGAAGGGACGTGAGTAAACGTGCAGACTCACCGCCCGCTGGCCGAACTGCCGCGGATTGCGTACATCGTGAACCGGGTTCTGCGGATCGACGGCAACCGGGTGGCCGGCGCTAATCTCAAGCACGTCGGTGGGCACGATGTCGCAGCGCTGAGCGGCGAGGTCCTCGTATAGCACCCTATAGTTTTGAACGGAAAGCCTGCCTATAGGGGCCCCCATCCAGCAGTTCTGGTCCTTATGGTTGTGGATGGACGAAGCCATGCCGGGCTCCCAGCAGATCGCCAGCAGCTCGTAAAGCTCGGTTTTATCGATGAGATTCCGAGTATAGTGCTGCGAATTCCAGAACAGGTATGGCTGAAGCGACTCGGTATCGACGATATTGGCGCGAAGCAATGCCAGCGGTCCCTCGATGGTGTTGAAGTCACGCGCGTGCAGTTTTTGCAATTCTTTGACAAACTCCTGTATGGAGACTTTCCGCGCCGCCAAGGTCGCCGGAGTGTTAGCCATCCCAACCGTCCTCCGTTCAATCGAGCTAAGTTGTTGCATGCATGCAACCGGGCATGATGGCACAGGCAGATTGCCACTGTAAAGCGCCCAAGTCGCGAAACCCCAATCACGGTCGGTCGGCCCGGTGCCGCGAACAAGTTGCACCCTCGGCAGGGTTTCTTACTGGGGCCGGGCTTTGGCCTGGATTTCTTCGCCGGGTGGTCGCCGACGGCAAGTTGACAGTTGGGTTTTAGGCATATAATGAGCGCAATGAGGCGGTTTCTTAGCGACCGTGGCTTCCGCGTAGCGCAAGAGCGACGCAACCGGGGGCACAGCGCCAGTCGCTGATAAACAGCCACAGGATGAGGAAGCGCTCCGGGACGGGGGGCCCCATGAAGTTACGGGCTGTTTATGGTTTCATTGCGTGGTTGCTGAGCGTCTGCCTGGCAATGCCGGCGGTGGCTCAGAATGGAACACAATCGACGTCAACCCCAACTCCAGCCGCCACCGCCAACGCAACGCAGGACGGCTCGCAGGGCCCTGATTCCGCAGCTCCAGCTTCGGCTGCCAACGACGATACCACCGGCGCCACGCTGCAGGGAGTCAAGAGCGGCAGTAAGAATGACGTTGACGCGATAGGTAATCGCAATGTCGGAAAGCGCGGACTGGGCGACTGGTACTCGGTAGATACGGAAATCAAGATGGGTAAGCAGTACGCCATGCTGGTGGAGCAGACGGCCCGCATGATACAGGACCCCGTCATCACCGAGTATGTCAATCGCATCGGGCAGAACCTGGTGCGCAACTCCGACGCCAAGGTTCCATTCACCATCAAGGTAATTGACTCGGACGAGATCAATGCCTTCGCGTTGCCCGGCGGATTCTTCTATGTGAACAGCGGCCTGATTCTTGCTGCCGACGAAGAAGCCGAGCTGGCCGGCGTAATGGCCCACGAGATCGCGCACGTAGCCGCCCGCCATGCAATGCAGCAGATGACGCGGGCGCAGTACGCGAATCTGGCGACCATCCCGCTGATGTTCGTGGGGAGCTGGGGAATTTATGAGGCCGCCAGCATGGCCTTGAACCTGGCCCTGCCACTAACCTTTATGAAGTTTTCGCGCGGCTTCGAAAGCGAAGCCGACTTCCTGGGCGTGCAGTACATGTACAAGACGGGCTACGATCCGCAGGCCTTCGTATCGTTTTTCGAGAAAGTCGAAGCCAAGGACAAGAAGAAGCCTGGAACCCTGGCGCGGGCCTTCGCGTCGCACCCGCCGACGCCTGACCGGGTGGCCAAGACCGAGCAGGAGATTAAGCGAATTCTTCCCACCCAGCCGCAATACATTGTCAGCACCTCCGAGTTCGATTCGGTCAAGGCGCGACTGGCATCGCTCGAGAACCGCAAGAAGGTAATCCAGGCGAGCGACACCACCAGGCCCACGCTGCGACGAACCACCGCCGACAACAGTCAAACTGGAACCCAGCAGCCGCAGGATGATCGTCCGACCTTGTCAAAGCGCGATGACGACTAGCCGGCGCGGGAATTAGCAAAACCGGCGGCTTAGGCCGCCGGTTTTGCATGTGGGCCGAGCATAATCAACAGCTTGAGGTGAAAGTCCCTTACCGAAGCAAATGGGTATTCCGAGGCAGGGATTGTCGAACTTCCTGTAGATGATCAGGCGCGGCGCGGCTCCGCTGCCAAGCCGGCTGGGGAAGCAGATGTTGATCCGCGCACCACTTTCATCTCTTTCCAGTCGTAAGGAAATTCGCGACCGCAGTCCAGGCACACTACGTAGGTTCCCGTCAACGAGGCTGCCTGGGTGGCTTCACGGGCGCGCCGAACGGTGATGGGGAAACTCAATTTCTTGTGTGAACAGCCGAAAACCAAGTCCACGAAACCCATAGATCTTCTCCGAGGTTGCCGTCTAAGCGACCAGCATGCCGATTGGGACCAAAGAATGACGCCGCAACGGTGCCCATACATGAGAACCCGTCGCCAGACCATTAGATTCGAGACCGGGCGACAAAGGTTCGACACTTGCCAGCGCGATTCCGCGAGACAGCCGATGGCAGCCTGATGATGGCTTTTCAAATGCCAGTTATTCAGTTATTTAGAGGGATTTGCGGAAGGCTTGGACGAAGCTGCGCCGCCTCCACCCTTACATTTGGTCAGGATCGCGCTGCGTAATCGTCCCCTGAGGTCATCCGGCAGCTCATAAAGATGGGACTCCCGGTAAATCTCAATTGTCATCTTGGTGGTATTACAAACCACGTAACAGTTGTGGCACCACTGGAGATGATCCTCCAGTTCGGCCTTGGTCTGAGCATCCATCGCTCCGTCGAGGTAGTCGGTCAGCTCCTTAAGGAATTCAGAGCAGGTCACTGTTTGCCATCTCCACCAACACGATTTTTGAAGTACTTGCTTAAGCGTTCGCGCAGTTGCAACCGGGCGCGGAGCAATCGTGACTTCACTGCCGGGATGCTTAGATCCAAGGCGTCGGCGGTCTCCTCCGTCGAGAGACCCTCGACATCGCGCAACACAAAAACCGTGCGAAAACTCGGCGGCAGCCCCTGGATTGTCTTGCTCAATATGTCTTTCAGTTCGCCCTGACTATACAGCTGTTCCGGATTGGGAGACCAGTCCGCAACTTCGCGGGGCATGGAATCCTCTTCCGTCTTGATGTCTTCGTCGAGCGACACCATCCGCTCAGGACGCCGGCGACGCAGGCGCATCAGCGCCTCGTTCACCGCAATTCGCACCAGCCAGGTATAAAACTTCGACTGCTCCTGGAAATTCGCTAAGTTCTGGTACGCCTTTAAAAATGCGTCCTGCACCACATCTTCCGCGTCTTCGCGGTTTTGCGTGATGTGTTGCGCGATACGAAACACATTGCGGTCGTACCGTTTCACCAGCTCTTCAAACGCACCGATGTCACCGGCCTTGGCCGCGTGAACCAGCCGGAGCTCGTCGCCCGCTGGTTCTTCCACTTGAGGTTGGATGGTTCCCATGTCTTTGCAGATTCAGGATTTTAACGTTCTTCGCGTATCGTCAGCTCTTGGTCATTATACAGATGGATCAACCGGCGGCATGCAAGTTAGACGGTATAGGCCTCGTGCCGCTGAATGCCTTCTCCGCCCAGAGAGTGAACAGCGCGATCATGGGCGCTAAGTCCGTAGCTTGTATTTCGAAGGCGGGAGGCGCCGCCCCGGATTGCTCCCCGGAACCCGAAGTAACATCCAACTAATTACGGGGACCACGACTCGAGTCGGGTTAAACTGAATTACCCATGTGCCTGATTCGTTTTACAGCCACCATCCTGGCCGGCGTCTTGCTTCTCCCAGGCAGCGGATTGCCCGCCCAGAGCACTTCGTCCTCGCGGGATAGTTCGCAACCTGCCAGCCCGTCGTCCGGCAAGAAGTCGTCCAGCAACAAGAAGTCGTCCAGCAAGAAGAAGAGCTCGACTACGGCAGGCAGCGCCAGGAAACCCTCCAAAAAGGGCCATGCGCCGCGAAAAAAGTCCACCGCGGCGCGCACAATCAGCCTCCACAAGACGTTTGTTGCCTCAAGCGACCTTCGACCTATGGCACGCCAGCTGATCGAGTATCGTGGTCCAGCCGCCTATTCCGGGGTGGAAGGCTATGCCACCCGGCATGCCGGAACCGAGCCGGGAGCGCTGGCATGGTTCGCTATCGGCTATGCCCACTACCTGGATGGACAATTTTCCATCGCCATTGCTGCCTTGCAGAAGGCGCAGCCCTATATCGGCGAGCTGAAAGATTACACCTCGTACTTTATCGGCAACGCCTACGTTCTCGAAAATAACCCGGAGCCGGCCCTGACGTACCTGCGCGATTTCGGGGCGCGGTTTCCAGACTCGGTATACGCCAACGACGCGACCGTGGCCTATGGCAAGGCATTGTTAGCCACGAACCGCTCCGGCGAGGCGGTGCAGGTGCTGGCGCGCCGCGCCGGCAGCGGTCCTGATGTTGAATACCTGTTGGGGAAAGCCGAGGTGCAGAACGGGCAGGCCCGGGCCGGCGCGGAAGTCTTGCGGCGGGTGTATTACCAATACCCGACCAGCCAGGAGGCAGACCTGGCGCAAGCCGATTTGAAGAAAATTCCCGAAGCTGCCTTGTTGCCGGCCCCTACGTTTGGCGAACGACAGCATCGCGCTGATGGCCTGTACCAGAGCAAACGATGGGCTCCTGCGGCTGAGGACTACAAGGCAATGGTTGCCATTGCACCAGCGGGAGAGCGGTCGCAGGTCAACATCCGCTTGGCGAACTCGCTGATGAAGCTCGGCGACAATCGCCAGGCAAAAGAAGTCCTGGCGGGGATTCCCGACGACGGCAGCGAGGCCAGTGCCGAGAAGTGGTACCAGAGTGCCGAGATCGCCCGCAGCACCAACGACGATGCGGAGATGAGCGCTATTCTGCAGCACATGCGGGCGACAACTCCCAGGTCGCCATGGCTGGAGTCGGCCCTTTTCACCGCCGGCAACATGTACCTGCTGCAAGAAAATTACGATCGCGCCATTGACTACTACAAGGAAATCCACGACCGCTTTCCTGACAGCGGCAAAGCATCCTATGCCCATTGGAAGTGCGCCTGGCTGACCTATCGGCAGAACCATTCCGAACAGGCCAAGAAGTATTTCGACCAGCAGATCGAGTTCTATTCCGCATCGAACGAGGTGGCCAACGCGATGTACTGGCGGGGACGAGTGGCCGAGGACGAACACGACTATGGGCTCGCCCGGGCTTACTACCTGAAGCTCACAGACCGCTATCGCAATTATTACTACGGTGTTGCGGCCCGCAAACGCCTGGCAAGCATACCCGACGTCCAGCCCGCTACGGTGGCGAGCCTGCAGCGCATCCCGGGCCTGACCAAGATCGAGCCGGAATCGCTGCAAACGTCGCCTCCGGCCGACGATCTGCACTACAACCGTTCGCGGTTATTGGAAAATGCCGGCGCAATTGACTTGGCGGTGCGGGAACTGCAAGCGGGAACCACATCCGGCCCATCCTGGGAGATGGTGGAGATCGCCCGTATGTACACCGCCGCCGGCGAATACTACCGGGCATTGCAGGCACTGAAGCACGCCATCAATGGCTACTTCGCGATGGACCTGAACGCACTGCCGCAGCCTTACTGGGAGGGCCTGTTTCCCCGGCCCTATTGGGACTCGCTGCGCCGTTACTCGGAGGAGAACGGTCTCGATCCTTACCTGGTGGCTTCGCTGATCCGCCAGGAATCGGAGTTCAATCCGGGTGCGGTGTCGCGCGCCAACGCCTACGGCCTGATGCAGCTTCTGCCGGCCACGGGGAAGGGAACCGCCAAGCAAGTGGGACTGCGCAACTACAAGACCGACTCTCTACTGGATCCCACCATCAACATCGAACTGGGCACGAAGTATTTCCGCGAGATGGTGGACCACTTCGGCGGCCAGATTGAATACGCCCTCGCGGCATACAACGCCGGATCATCTCGCGTGGAAGGCTGGCGCACGTCCGGCACTTACCGCGATATCGAAGAGTTCGTCGAGTCGATTCCCTTCACCGAAACGCGGGAATATGTGCAGGCCATCGTGCGCAATGCGGAAGTATACAAACAGGTGTACAAATTGCCGTAACCGGTGAGCTCCATGAACCTCATTCGTACCGCAGCGCCACCATGGGATCGACCCGGGTAGCGCGGTGGCATTACGCCAATGATGGCTCGGGCCTTCCCATTGAGCATGATTGTTTTGCCGAGGACGCTCCTGTCGCCGTGAAATTCGCGCTTCCAGAAGCGATAGTTAAGCAGCACCACCGGCGGCGCGCCTGCCAGCACGTCTTGCGGGCCGAAGCCGCGGCCCAGCAAGGGCGGCACACCCCAGAATTTCCATGGCGTTGGGTGTGGCGCCCACGCCGTTCAACATCCCGCTGACGTTTCCGTGCGTGTACACCAGCGAGGGAAAGAGTCCGTAACCCAGGATGTCCTCGAAGGAGTGGTTGCGGTTGCGAAAGGCCGCCACTTCATCCAGGTGATACATGCCACGGCCTCCCCGGTTTCCGCGTTCGAGGTCCTGAATGCTGATGGCCCTGAGCCGTTCGGCGCTGCGATAGGGAAACGGGAAGAGCACGCCATTGTAGACAACGCTGAAAACCACGGCGGAAGCGCCGATACCCAGGGCGAGAGTAAGAATGGCAGCCCACGCAAACCCCGGCACCGATTCTTCAGTTGCCGCAGCGCGAAATGAAAGTCTGAAGCGCCTCAGGCATGGCAATGCCTCCGCAACAACCTGTGACGCCGGGAATGATGCCCCTCGTTTGGACGTGGGGGCCCCCAATTGGTACAAACCTACCGCCACGGGTGGGGGAATTCAAATGGGGGAATTAGCTGCGCCTACGGGTGGTCCGCGAGACGCACCGTCACCGCCTCGCCGCCATAGTCAACGATGCGGTCGGCGGTCAAGGTGTCCGATTCGCCTACCCCGTGATCCGGCCGCACCAGCACAACTCGAAACATGCGTTTGCGGAGCACACCGGGAAAACTACCGCTGCGGGCTGAGATCCCCAGAATGTGCGGAGAATCCTTCCAGGTAAGCGTGATCGATGGATGCTCACGCTTCTCGTAGGCGTAACTCAGGCCGTCGTCCTCGTAGAGAGTGAACTGTCCGTCAGCCCCGGTATAGATTCGAAGCTCGATCGGATCCTCCGGCCGCTGACCGGTGTATTGCATGTCGGGACCCAGGGGCACGATTGACCCAGCCCGCACATAGAGTGGCATCGTTTCCAGCGAAGCCGGCGCGGTAATGCTCTGACCGCCGTTAAGCGACGCTCCTGTCCAGAAGTCGTACCAAGCCGGTCCGGACGGCAAGTAAACCTGGCGCGAAGTGGCGCTTGCCTGCGTAACCGGGTTCACCAGCAAGGACGGCCCGAACATAAACTCGTCGGCTATATCGAGCAGCCGGCGGTCGCTGGGAAAATCCATCACCAGCGCGCGCATGGGTGTATAACCCTCCGATGTCGTTTTCCATGCCAGCGAGTAAATGTAGGGCATGAGCCGATACCGCAGCTTGTCGTAAAGCACCACGATCTGCTGTGCTTGCGGCCCATATGACCACAACTCGTTTGCCGGACGTGCTCCGTGGGTGCGGAAGACGGGGCAAAACGTCCCGTACTCGAACCAGCGAACGTACACCTCCTGGTATGCCGGATCGTTGGGGTCGCCGTCTTGAAATCCGCCGATATCCGTGGTCCAGTAGGGAAGACCGGACAGGGAAAAGTTCAGTCCCGCCGGGATCTGCCTGCGCAGCGAGTCGAACGTCGGAGCAATGTCTCCCGACCACGAAGCGGCGGCGTGACTCTGTTGCCCCAAAAACACCGATCGCGCCAGGATAAACACCCGCTGCTTGTCGGTCGCCGTACGTTGTCCCTCGAATACGGCCTTGGTCGCGAAGAAGGAATAGCTGTTGGCATAGCGGGTGCCGCTTCCCAGCGCGGTGTGCGCGCCCCTAAGAATCAGCCCCTGCTCTTCGCCAAACGAGTCGAGTGGTTCGGAGGAATCCAGCCACCAGGCGTCCACTCCCTTGTCGAACAGCCCGCTTCGCAACTGCTGCCAGAACAGCCTGCGCGCGTCCGGGTTAAACGCGTCCAACAGGCGACTGCCCGGATAATAAGTGGCCAGCTGCGTGCGACCACCGGTGACGAAATAGTTGTGGCTCAGCATCTGGTCGAAATTGGCGCCGGGCGGTGTGTAGAACGGCCATACCGAGATCATGGTGTGGACATGCATTTGCTGCAGTGTGCGAAACATGGCTGGGGGATCGGGAACGCTGCTGGCAAATTGCTGCGAACCCATACGCACCATCCAACCGGAATCGAGCACCAGGTTGTCGAGCGGAATCTTCAGCTCGCGGTACTTTGCCGCCACGTCGAGCATTTCCCGCTGCGACGAGTACTGGTATCGCGACTGCCAGAACCCGTAGGCCCAAAGCGGCATAAGCGGCGCCGCCCCTGTCAGCTCTCGGTAGGAGGCTATGATGCGGTCGCATTGCGGCCATAAAGGAAGTAATAATCCACCCCATCGGCCATTTCGCTGCGCAACGCAAGCTTGGGCTGAAAATGGTTCTCGTAGCGGCCCAGCGAAGCAGAGTTCCACAACAGGCCGTACCCGCGGCTCGAGAGCAGAAAGGGGACCGTGATGTTGGTGTTGTCCTGCATCAACAGCAAGTCGGTGCCGCGCTGATTCAGCAGTCCGCTCTGGTGTTGCCCCAGCCCGTAAAGAGCTTCGTCTGCCGTCAGATCGAAATAGGCGCTGGCGCGAAAGAATTCCTCGCCTTCCGTACTGGCCGCCTCGAGCTCCCGCGGTGCAGGCGAACCGGACTTCGCGCAGCAGTACCCTTCCACCCCCGTCTTCGAAAACCAGCGCCGAAGAGTCGCGCTCCGCGATGACCCGAAGCTCCCTGGTGGCGAGAATGATGTTATGCTCAGCGTCTTCTGCCAGGGTGAACCTGACCGGCGGCCAGTCGTTCCGGGTGATCCACGGTTGCGGATGTTGCGATCCATTCCCTGGGCGAAAGAGCACGTGGATCATCGCTTCGCTCGAGAATCGCACACTCAGCACACCGCGACGGGTCTGAAAATCAACCCCGTCCGCAATACGCGAATAGCTGAGAATGGAGTCCGACTTTACCGGCGTCCGCCCAAACATCGGCAAAGCGGCAACCAGCAGATACCGGGCGACGCAAAGAACGCTCATCGGTTCGAAATGCAGTTGGAAATCGCAGCAACAGTGTACGCGCCAGGGGTGGGATCAGGCACCGCGCCCGCCGCAAAAAGGCGAAGAGGTACAAGCGAATGGCGCAAGGCAGCTTCTCTACGGGCTGCTCTTCACCGCCTCGCTGGTCGACTTGGTGAAGAGAATTTCGGAGACCAGCAGAATGGCCCCAATCACAATCGCACTGTCAGCCAGGTTGAAGTCCGGCCAACTGTAACTGCCGAGGTAAAAGTGCAGGAAGTCCACCACCCGGCCATCAACGACGCGATCCCAGAGGTTGCCGGCCGCTCCACCCAGTATGAGAGACAGGCCGATGGTGGTCGTGTTGATAGTGTGGCTGTTCTTCCAAAGCAGGACGGTCACGATGGCGAGCGCGATCAGCGAGAACCCGATCAGCGCCGTGATCTTCCAGGGAAAATTCGAATCGGCAAATAAGCCGAATGCCGCCCCGCGATTTTCCACATGGCTGATGTGAAAGCAGCCCGGTATAACGGTCAGGCTTTCGTGCAACGGAATGTAAGTCGCCACCGCCCATTTTGTCAGGCGGTCCATCACAATCACGCATACCGCAATCAGGAAGAAGTATTTGCGCACGGAATCAGTAGACGTGGGTGACCCTTTCTTTCTGAAGTCAAACACCTTGAACCGTCTCTCCGGAATCATGCCTATGTTAGACGCGAGCCGGCGGGCAAAGGAGTCGCCGGCGAAACGTCCAAACTCCTCTAGCGTGCTCCAGTGGTGGCCTCAATTTCCGCCAGCACCGCGCGGCATCGCTCGCATACTGTTGGGTACTCCTTATCCTCGCCCACATGGATCGAGTAATTCCAGCAACGCTCGCACTTCGCCCCGTCGGCCCGGCTTACCTCCATCTGTAAACCGGCATCGCCGTTCGTCGATGGCGCCTTTTCCAGCACAACTTGCGAAACGATGAACAGATACCGCAACTGCTCGCGATGACGTTCCAGCTGCGAGTACAAAGGATCGGGTGCCCATACCTGAAGCTTGGCCTCGAGGCTTCCGCCGATCTGCTTGCGGGCGCGGGCGCCTTCCAAAACCTTGAGTGCCTGGTCGCGTACACCCAGCAGGGAAGACCACTCCGAGATATGGCTGTCGGGATCGAAGCCTGACGGCAGGTCACCGGTCAGATCGTGCGCGTCCGGGAACAGTACCAGGTGTACGCTTTCCGCACGGCCTTCTACCTGGGGCAGAAGTTCCCACACTTCGTCCGCGGTGAAACTCATGGTCGGTGCCATCAGCCTTACGAGCGCGTCTCCCAGCCGCCACAGGGCCGTTTGCGCCGAGCGGCGCGCCTGCGATTTGGGGGCCGAGGTATAGAGCCTGTCCTTCAGGACATCAAAATAAATGGCGCTCAAATCGACAATGCAGAAGTCCTTCAGCCGCTGATACGCCTTATGAAAGGTAAACGTGTCGAAATGCGCCCGCACGTCGCTGGTCAGCTCGGCGGCACGAAGCAGGATGTACTGATCAAGCGGATCCATGTCGGCGAAAGCCACGCGATCGCGGATTGGATCGAAGCCATCCAGGTTCCCCAGGATATAGCGAAAGGTGTTGCGTATCTTGCGATAGCTTTCGGCCACGCGCTTCATCAGGTCGTCGGAAGCCGTCACATCCTCGCGGAAGTCCACCGAAGCTACCCACAAGCGGATGATCTCGGCCCCGAGTTCCTGGATGATGTCGAGGGGATCAACCACGTTGCCCAGCGACTTGGACATGGCCCGGCCTTGCGGATCGAGCGTCCAGCCACTGGTGGCCACCACGCGATACGGCGCTCCGCCCTTAGCACCTACGGCGCAGAGCAGGGAAGAGTGAAACCAGCCACGATGCTGGTCGCCGCCTTCGAGATAAATGTCCGCCGGCCAGGGAAGTCCGGCTTCGTGGCCGAGCACGGCTGCCTGGCTTGAGCCTGACTCGAACCAGACATCGATGATGTCCATCTCCTTGCGCAACTTCCCGCCGCCGCACTTTTCGCACTTCGTGCCCGCCGGCAGCATCTCCTCCGCCGAACGTGTGTACCAGGCGTCCGCCCCTTCCCGGGCAAAGAGCTCAACCACGGCGCGGTTCACTGCTTTATCGTTCAGAAACTGCCCGCATTCTTCGCATTGGAAGATGGCAATCGGCACGCCCCAGAGACGCTGCCGGGAAATACACCAGTCGGGCCGCGTGGCAATCATGTTGGAGATGCGCTCTTCGCCCCAGGCGGGATCCCACTTCACCCGTCGAATCTCTTCTAGTGCCCGGCTGCGCAGCGTGCCCCCGGGTATCTTGCCTTCCATGGCGATGAACCACTGCTCGGTTGCCCGGAAAATGATGGGGTTGTGACACCGCCAGCAGTGCGGATAGGAGTGCTCGATCTTCTCGTTGCCGAGTAATGCCCCGCGGCTCTTCAGCAAGTCGATGATGATGGGGTTGGCCTTGAAGACCTGCAACCCCTGGTATTGCGGCAGGCCATTGCGCAGGATGCCTCCTTCGTCCACGTTACAGGTCAGATCAAGGCCATACTTGACCCCGGTCTGGAAGTCGTCTGCACCATGTGCCGGGGCCGTGTGTACCGCACCCGTTCCCGTGTCCATGGTGACGTAATCGCCAAGCACACCCAGGACCGAGCGGTCGAGAAAGGGATGGGCGAACGTCGCATATTCCAGCCTTGAGCCGGGAAGGGCAGCAATCTCTTTCGCCCCGTTGAGCCGGCACTTCTCGATGGTCTGCTGCGCCAGCGCCTTGGCGACGATGTAGATCCATTCCCCGGTGTCGAGCGCAACGTAGTCCGCGTCCGGCGCGAAGGTCACCGCCATCGACGCAGGCAGGGTCCAGGGAGTCGTCGTCCAGATGATGGTCGCGGCGTTCCTCTTTCCCGCCAGAGCCGGGGCGATTTTGCCTGCCTCGCTGCTAAGCGCATAACGCACCCACACGCTGGGACTGGAGTGCATCTCATACTCGACCTCGGCCTCCGCCAGCGCGGTGTGGTCGTGGATGCACCAGTACACCGACTTCAGGCCCTTGTACACCAAGCCTTGCTCGTAGAACGAGTAGAAGGTGTCGGCCACGACGCTCTCGTACTGCGGCGTCATGGTCGAGTAGGGGTCGTCCCATCGCCCGAACACGCCCAGCCGCTTGAATTGCTCGCGCTGCAGGTCGAGGTACTTCTGGGCATACCGGCGGCATGCCTCGCGCACCTGCATGGGGTCCATCTCGAGCTTCTTGCGTCCCAGGGCATCGTCGACCTTGATTTCAATAGGCAAGCCGTGACAGTCCCACCCGGGGACGTAGGGCGCATCGAAACCGTTCATGGTCTGGACCTTGACGATGAAGTCCTTCAGCGTCTTGTTCAGGGCATGGCCGAGGTGGATCGGCCCGTTGGCATAAGGCGGCCCGTCGTGTAGCACATAGATTGGCCTGCCCGTATGCGTCTGCCGGATGCGCTCGTAAATGCGCATCGCCTCCCACTTTTCGAGCCGTTTGGGCTCGCGCTGGGGCAGGTTCGCCTTCATCGGGAAGTCAGTTTTGGGCAGGTTCAGCGTGGACTTCAGGTCGAGCGGCACTATGGACCTCTCCTCTTTTTCAGAGACTGAAAGACGCATGCGTGCGAGCGAGGAATGGGCATATCGGCGCCGGCCGTACGGTTAAGCCTTTTATTTTTGTATGGCTCGCGGACTTCAGGCTGCGAGCGACCCATCTTCATTTTCTTCACTTTTCATTATAGGGAGGGGGCAAACCTCCGTCCAACCGCCGCTTAGGTTGCAGCAGCTTCAGCACTTTACGCCGCTCCTTAACTTCAAGTAACCTTGAAAATAATTGACAACGGCATGAGTGGTCGCGCATCCACATGAGTGGTCGCGCATCCAGGTGAACAGATGCTCCATGAGTGTTCCCTCAGCAACCTTGGGCAAGGGTCAGGGTTTCTAGGGTAAGGTCCGTCGGACTCGCTACTTAAGGCGGGTCGCGATCCTCGTTGTAGCCGATTTACCATTGAGGGAACGAGTCGAGTTATGGCAGAGCGAGCCCCGCTTCCGCCGGTTGAGGCCGCAACCGCGAATCCGCAGCCGAAGCTTAACCTTCTACCGCCCGCTGAATTGGACGAATCGGTTTGGCACTCGCTGATGGAGAACATTCGCAGCGTCCTGCATCCCGAGGAGCTGCCGCCGTTGCAGCTCACTTCCAAACCGATTGAAAACGATAGCCTGGTACTGCCGCAATCCGGCATAGACGATTCACTGTGGACGTCGCTGCGGAGGAACTTCAGAGAGAGGTTCTCACCGGAGAAGCTGCCACCCCTCGAACTTACCTCCAAGCCGGTAGAAGACAACGAAATCCTGCCTCGCAGCGACGCCGAGCGTTCGCTGTTCAGTTCGCTGCGCGATAACATCAAGACGACGTTCTTCCCGGAAAAGCTGCCCCCGCTCGAGCTCAGCTCGAGGCCCGTCAAGGTACGCAGCATCTGGGGCGCGTACGACTACAAGCAGGAAGGCGCCGGCGTGTCGCTGGCGGTTCACGCCTTGATGATCGCCGGGCTGATTGGACTGTCGATCCTGACGAGCCGCGGCGTAAAGCTGAACCCCCAGCCCCAGAACTCGATCTCTCTGACAGACGACATGCCCGTGGATCTTCCCGTGACCGTCAAGAAGGGCGACAAGATGGGCGGTGGCGGAGGGGGCGGGGATCGAGACAAACTTCAGGCCACCAAGGGAAAGCTTCCCAAGCTGGCCATGGAGCAAATCACGCCTCCCGCAGTCGTCATTCGCAACCCCAACCCCAAACTGGCGGTTGAGCCCACGGTCGTGGTGCCGCCGGAGATTAAGCTGGCGACCAACATGCCGAACCTGGGCGACCCGTTGTCGAGAATCCCGGAGGGCCCATTATCGAACGGTACCGGAAGTGGTGGCGGAATCGGCTCGGGTAGCGGCGGCGGCGTGGGCTCGGGCAGCGGGCCGGGGGTCGGTCCAGGTCACGGAGGCGGTTTCGGGGGTGGAGCTTTCCACGTTGGCAACGGGGTGTCTGCACCGCGAGCCCTGGAAACTCCCGATCCCGAATACTCGGAAGAAGCCCGCAAGGCAAAGTACCAGGGAGTTGTGGTCCTCTGGCTGATCGTGGGACCAGACGGCAAGCCTCACGACATTCGCGTAAGCCGTCCCTTGGGCATGGGTCTCGACCAGAAGGCAATCGAGGCGGTGAACCGCTGGCGCTTCGAGCCGGCTATGAAAGACGGCAGGCCGGTAGCCGTACAGATCAACGTCGAGGTTAACTTTAGGCTGTACTGAGTTCAATTGGGCCAGTCTACTGGTCGCAATTGGTCAAAGCGGCCATCCCGGCGGCTCTCTTTTTACAACCGCGAAATCGTTGGGACTTCCGCCTCTTAGACTCGCTGGGCTGGCTGCGGGCATATCGCCTCGATTTTGTTCAGTCCGGCGGGGAGCTCCTCTTCCTGGAATTCCCCCCGACTCCTGGTTGGCGAACGCCGCGACAAGGCAGTTGTACGACGCGATAGGCGCTGCGCAAAGCAAACGCGGGGAACTACAGCGTCTTCAAAAAAGCCTTCGCCTGTTCGAGCTCAGGAAACAGCTTCTCCTCCGCCTGAAACTCTTTCCCGTGTACGCATCGCCGGCTTCCCCGCAGCTTCACCGGATGCTTCAAGTGCAGCATCTCGTGATACACGATGTATTCCACTGCGCACTGCGGCACCAAAGGGTGGTCAAAGACACGGCTAATGACGATCGCGTTATGAGCTGGATCGTAATGCGCCAGACTGCTGCGGGAACGCAGTTGGCTCCATGTCATCTGGGGCCGTGCCAGCAACCCCTGAAAAAAGCGCCGGTTGAGGTCGTCGAATATTTCTTCCAGGTGGTAAACATGTCCCCGGGCCGAGGCAATGCGCTTGCGACCGCGGATCTGCCGCACTAAATAAGTTTTGGCGCTGATATCGTGGCTCGACACGTACCGCCGGTAACGGGTCGCGTGGGCGCGCTCAATGGGCTTGCGGTAGATCTTGGCTAGAAGGATATGGGCGATTGCTTCCAGCACGCTCTCCGGCGCACCTTCCAGCAAGTCCGACAGCCGAACGAACAGAATTCCTTCGCGCAAGCGAATGGTGTTGTTTACGTTGGCGAACGGGTAAAACTCAATGTGCGCTTTGGGCATGGGGGCGCGCGGCCGAAGCTCGCGGTAGCAGCGATGGAGGACTTCCTGGAGGTTCGTCGGCAAGGTGTCTCTAAACTATCATGGCGAGCAGGCGGGACATTGCAGCTGGCTTCACGAGCACGGTGGGAAGACGGCACGGCCAGTTCAGCGGCGAGGGGTTCGGTTTGATGCACGGCACTCATGAGACCGCGACTAGTCCTTGCGCTCCGAGTAATCCTTGGTCAATTTCTTTTCGGCGGCGAGCTTGTTTTGTTCCTCCAGCGTCTCGCGTGCAGTCTTTGCGCTGTCGCCGACGGCGTCGGAGGCGTTGGTAAGAATGAACGCATAATGCTGCAGTTCGGCGGCCGGGGACTGCTCCTTCAGCTGGCGCAGCTTCAATTGCCATTCGCTGTTGGCTTCGATAAGCAGTTTGAGCCCCTTGCGCATGTCGGCGTTGTGCGCCGCATACATGTCGATGTTGTCGTCGGTCTCATCGAGCAGGGTGAGGAAATCCTGCAGCAGGTCATGGATCTGCCTGGGCCGCGAGGCGTCGCTGGTGGCATTCGCCCGCAACTGATCGATCGAGGTCAGTCGCGCCCGCGCGAAGCCGACCATCAGCTCCAGTCGCTTGTTGGGGTAATCGGCGGCCTCACGCATCTGGTCAACTTCCGCGTCGGTTAACGGGTCTCGCTTGGTGAGCTGCGCCGAACCCGCCGGCAGCACGCAAATCAACGACAACAGGATAGAGATTGACCAGGCGATTTGCTTCGTCACGATTTGTCCTTCGGTTCGGCCTTTTCGCCGAACATCCTGGCCAGCAGGTTGGCGCGAAACTGCTCCAGTTGCTGGACCGCCTTCTCGACCGGCGGCCGATCGTCGACATTCAAAGATTGGCCGATGTCGCGCATGCGGTGTTCGATCTTCCGCAGCTCGATCTCGGTCTGCTTGAGCCGTTTATTGGCGGCAGACGCGGTCTCAGTGGCTTGCCGGGAATAGGCCACGACTTCCTGGATAGCCGCCTCCGCCTTCTCCACATCGCCGTCGGTGTACAGCGAGTTGGCATGCTCCAGTTGCTGGTGTGCGTACTCGAGCGAGAGCGAGATGCGCTCGCTGCCCTGAGCCGCGTCCGCCCGCGCCTTGAGGTCAGCCGCCGGCTGGTTTCCGGCCCGTGCAAGCAGGCCCGACAGGAACAGACTCAGCACGACTCGGGGAAAGGTGCGCATGCTATTTCTTATCGGCGTACTTACTCGCGTTGCCGGGATCGATGGCCATCAGCCGGTGTCGCGCCTGCCATTCCTGATCGGGCATTTTGCCTCCGTCTGCGGCCAGGAACTGCTTGTAATTCTCCACCGCTTTCGCGGTGGCTTTCAAGTTGTCGTAGGAGGTGGCCCGCAGAAAATAAGTCGCAGGGGTTTCCGGCAAATATTTGCTGCGCTCATCCAGTGCCCGGATGGCCAGGGTGTAATTCTTGTTCTCGGCAGCAACCACCGCCAGGTTGCCATAGGCCGTGGATAAATCAGGTTTCAGTTTGACCGCGGTCAGCAACTCCTCCTGCGATTCCGGATATCGCTTCTGGGCCATCAGCAGCGATCCCAGCGCAAAATGCACCTCGGGATCCTGCGGCAGGCCGCGCAGGGCAATGCGAAATTGCTCCTCGGCGGCAGCGTTGTTTCCCGCCTTGACGTAAATGGTTCCAAGCTCCAGGGCAGCGCGCGGGTCAGCAGGTGACGCCGTCGTTCCCGAGCCCAGGACCCGGGCCGCTTCGTAGCTCTTGCCTTCGGCAGCGAGTACCCTCCCCAGTTGCGTCTTGGCACCGGCGTCGTTGGGATCGAGGGCAAGGAGAGCGCGCAGCTGGGTTTCCGCCTCAGGGAGCTTCTTCTCTTTGGAGTAGACATTGGCCAGCCCGGCGAGCGCTTCCGTGGACTTGGGGTCGCACGCAGCTGCTGCCTTATATTCGGCGGCCGCTTCCTCCATCTTGTCCTGTTTTTCCAGCAACAGTCCCGCGGACAGATGCGGCTCCGGATCCCTGGGAGTCAGGGCTGCCGCCTTGTCGTAAGCCGCCAGCGCCTCTTGCGAATGGGTGGACGCTTCCAATATGCCCAGGGACAGCCAGGCGCGGGCCACGCCCTCGTCGCCGTTGGCCGTGGGTTTCAGCTGGGTGGCGGCTTTAAGGTACTTTGCGGCCTCTTCTTGATTGCCTT
>Ga0306921_10002652_pt1 | contig 17982 bp, 20 predicted proteins | sample sta12Cox44000080_FD_203760 | JGI IMG/M metagenome (GOLD analysis project Ga0306921, IMG submission 203760) | Lab enrichment of tropical soil microbial communities from Luquillo Experimental Forest, Puerto Rico - statoxic.12C.oxic.44.000.080 (v2)... | ecosystem: Environmental > Terrestrial >... | reverse complement strand
AGATTGCGCGGCAGGCCGGACAGGCGCAGTGGCGACACTGCTGTGCGGTGCGGGGTTGAAGATTTCGTAGGCTGCTACTCCGACGACCAGAAGCAACGCGAGAATAGCTCCGCCAATCATTATCGGTTTTTTTGATTTCGGCGCCGCGATGGGTGTCTGCGGCGGCAGCGCAGTGGGCATTTGTGTAGGGGATTGAAGCACCGTCGGCGAAGGGACGCGCGTAGGAGCCACCACCGGACCACTTGGCGCGGTAAGTGGGGAGACGGGAAGCGGCACAGGAGTGGCCACGGACGCAATGGCCGGCGAAGCACCAGAAGAGGGCGCCGGCGTGACTGCGGGTGACGTGACAGGCGGAACTGCGGAGACGGATAAATGAGGGTGCGAAAGTGTGCTTCCGCCTATTGACGCGGTCGGCGCGTCGGCGGGCGCAACGGATGGGGTGTAAGAGAGTGATTCGGGATGCTCGAGGGCTGCACCGAATTGCTCAACAGTTTGAAACCGCGCGTCCGAATTTTTCTCAATCGATTTTAGGATGACGTTTTCAACGCCCTTGTTGATGTACGGATAATATTTCGAAGGCGGAGGCGGTGGCGTGTAAACGTGGTCCTGCATGATCTGAAATTCGCTGTCGCTTTCGAAGGGCAGATGTCCGGTGAGCATTTCATACAGGGTGATGCCGAGCTCGTAGATGTCGGAGCGAATGTCTACGTTGCGATTTTGGATTTGTTCGGGCGACATATAGGCAAGGGTGCCAAGCTGCGTGCCGGTGCGCGTCATGCCGCGCGCGCCCATCACTTTGGCGATACCGAAATCCATCACTTTCACGAGGCCGTTCTTATTCAGCATCAAGTTGCTGGGCTTGATGTCGCGATGGAGAATCCCGGCGCGGTGCGCATAGCCGATGCCGAGCAGAGCTTGCCGGAAGAGCGGAATCGCTTCGACTTCTGGAATCGGGCCGCGACGCCGGATCATTTGCGCGAAGGTCTCGCCCTCGACGAACTCCATCACCATAATCGCCGTGCCCTGATGAACCATGAAGGCGTAGAGGGTTGCGAGATTGGTGTGGTTGAGGTTGGCCTGCGCTCTGGCCTCCGCGCGGAACCTCTCGACGAGCTCGGGGTTCTTGGATAGATCCGGGTTCAGGACCTTCATCGCCACCATGCGGTCCAAGCCCGTGTCCACGGCTTTATACACGACACCCATTCCGCCTTGGCCGAGCTTCTCCAGGATGCGGTAGCTGCCGATCTCGGTTCCAATCATGGCCGGTTGCTCAACTCCCGACCGCCGTGGAATCTTCTTTCACCGTGGCCGATGCTCGCTCGATGCGGATCACTTGGATGGTGATATTGTCGTGCCCTCCGCGCTGTTTTGCGAGATCAACGAGCTTGCGGCAGGCCTCGCGCGGCGAATCCTCCGTGGTGGCTGCCAGCATTTCCTCGTCGTCAACCAATCCGTGCAAGCCGTCCGTGCAAAGCAACAGCATGTCCCCTGCGAGCAGCGGCACCGGAGCTTCGGCGAAATCGACTTCCACGGCGGAGTCCGAACCGAGGGCGGAGGTAAGAATGTTTTTCGAAGGATGCGTTTTAGCTTGTTCGGCGGTAATCACGCCATTGTCCACCATCTGCTGAACGTAGCTTTGATCGCGCGTCAACTGAATGATGATACCTTGACGCAGTAGATAGAGGCGGGAGTCGCCCACGTGACCGTATGTGACGTAGCCATTCTTCAGGACCGCAGCCGTGCAGGTAGTGCCCATGCCGGTTAGTTCGCGATGCTCGCGAGCATAGTCCTGAATTGCCTTGTGGGCTGACTGGTAGGCGGCCTCGAGTGCACTCGCGGGATCATCTTCTGGTCCGTTCAAAAAAACTTCGCGCACCGTGTCAACTGCAATGGTGCTGGCGATTTGGCCGCCCTCCTGGCCGCCCATTCCGTCGGCGACGACCACAAGCCGCCCACGCTTCTGCATCTCGTCGTCGTTTTCCGGCTCAGCGTAGCAATAGTTGTCTTCGTTCTGGCTCCGCTCGCAACCGACATCTGTGAGGTTGGCCAGTTCGATCCCGGGGCGAATCTTCATGAGGTGCGGGGTCCCTTATAATCGCTTGAATTTAACAATAATTTCGCCGAACCGAATCATGTCGTTGTCCTTCAATTCTTCGCGGACGATTTTGCGATCGTTGAGGTAAGTTCCGTTCGAAGAATCGAGGTCTGTGACGAAAAATTTGCCATCTTCGTATCGAACACTCGCGTGCTGGCTGGAGACGGTGGAATCTCGCAAGGCTATCTGTGAGTCGGCACCGGAACCGACGGAGTTTTTTCCCTCGTGCAAGCGGAAGTCTTCTCCCTTTTGATCGCCACTCATAGCCACGAACCAGCCCACGACGGGAGGTTTGCGCTTTTCGGAGATGAGCACGGTCCTGCGTCCGGCGGCGGGAGCGGGGCTCCCAGCGGCTTCTTTGGAGGAATCAGTTTCCAAACGGGTCTTGGCCACTGCTCCGCCGGCACCTGCCGCGCCTGGCACTTGATAGCCGGTGGTCTGGCAGGTGGGGCAAGTCTCCCAGGAATCTTCCATCTGATGACCCTTGGCGCAGAATTTTGACATCCGAATCTCCTGTTCGCGAGTCTGCTCTACGAATTGAAATATGTGAAAACATTGGAACCCTTCTTGCCGAGGAAGATTCGATCTCCATTGCGGAGTCCAATCTTGCTTACCTTCGGCGATTCCACCGAGTTGACATAAGTGCCATTCGAGGAGCCTTTATCGATCACCACCACTTCGCTTTCCGATGGGACGATCCAAGCATGTTCGCTCGAAACTGTATCGTCTTGCAAAACCACTTGGCATTTTGGCGAACGGCCGATGAGCAACCCCTCTTTCGGGACCTTAAACGTCTTGCCCGAGAGCGCGCCAGCCGTTGCTTGAATGTTGCCATAAGACTGGCCTGAAGACAGGGCTGGCGCAGGTGGAGATTCGAGTCGCGTGCCACCCGGCATTCCACCCGCCGGCTTCACCACATTGACGGGCACCCGCGCGGCCCGCGACCGCATCACCACGGCGGCGATGCCTAGAATCGCGATTCCGACCAAGCCATAGAGGAGCCACGGGCCGGCCGGGCTGTCGGAGACCTTGTCAACGAAGCCCTCGTTATCCATGCATTCGACGGCCGACGACCGGAGGCGGGTCGCGTCCGGCAGACCGGGCATGAACTGAAGCACGTCGTCAAATTCCGGAATCGAGGAACGGCATTTTTTCTCATCGAAGAAATCGAGCGCTTTGCGCCAGTGCTGAGTGAAGGGGCCCGCGTCCGGCGCCACGCCCTCACGGCGAACGAACTCCCATGCCGTATTAATCGGCACGAAGAAATTAAAGCCCTGCGTAGCTTCTGAACCGGCGGTCGCGATTCCAATTACTTCTCCTTGCGCGTTGAACGCGGGACCGCCGCTATTGCCGTGGGTAATGGCAGCGTCAGACTGTAGGACCGGCGTGCTGGTGGCCGCGAGCGTCTTGATCGCGGAAATACTGCCGCTGGTGACAGAGGGAACGAGCGCCGATTCGCTGCTAATCAGCTCGTTTCCGCCCCAATCGGAGGCCACACCCGGATAACCGATAACCATGATGCGATCTTGTTCGCGAACTTTATTTGAATCGCCGAGAGGAACGGAAGGAAGATTTGTGCCATTGATCTTGACGATGGCAACGTCCTTGCCGACTCCGATTTCAGGGCTGTAATTGGGTGTCAATTCGCCGGGAACGTGCGTGCCATTGGCGAGATACACGGTGAGAGTGGGGTTGTGGTAGTGAATTTGTACGGCGCGAGATTGATACAACTCCAGTTTCTGTGCGTTGGTGAGCGGAGGATGTCCCTTGCTCGCAAGAAACTGGTCGAAGGCCTGGAATACTTCGGCATAGACTTTCGCACGCAGCTTTTCTTCCAGTGCTTCCTTTGCTTGAGGGTCGTTGATTTTCGCATTCTGAACCACGTGCCCGTTGGTGATAAGGTAGCCGTCGTGCCGAAACAGGAAGCCGCTGCCAGCGGTGGTCAGGTACGGATTTCTGAGCTGGACGGGTTGTCCCCGGAAATCCGCCTCCACCTTCACAGAGACCAAAACCAAAACGACAGCCGGTTTGAGCTCCAGCGTGCGCTTTTCCTCTGGCGTGAGCTGCGTCCCGGCCATCGACGAAAGCGAAAGAAAAGCAACCAGCGCAGTTAAACAGACGAGCTTCTTCACCACCCACCTCCAAGACTTTCACGAAGACTGAGACAACTCGAGAGAAAAAACACGGAGCGATCTTTCGATAGGAAGACTCCGTAAAAAACCTGTAGGACGGACCGGGTCACGCTTCGAGACATAAAACGAGTTACACCTATTCTTCTTCTTCAGATGAAAGCTGGTGCCTACTGAGCATTGCGCAAACGTCCGACGAAAACCGTCACATCGCTCGAATCCTGAGCTTGTTGGTGTAGAGTTTCGCTAGTTGAGTAGGATTCGAGAGCTGTATATATAACCGTTTTTCAGGGGTGTCAACGCGTACAGCTTTCTTGAGGCGACAAGAGGCGGATTTCATTAAATTTGTCATAACTTCTGGCTCGAGGTTCGTCATAATAGCGGAGGTATTATTCAAAACCGATCGCATCTACATGGCTTGCCAAAAGGGACCAAGAAACATCTGCACGATTGTGCATCTTAGGTGTTCATCTTTGAGATTTTCTAAAGGCTAATACATGAATCTCGCGGTGGGTCAAACTTCCTCAGAACTGGCAATCGGCGGATTTTCTATCGAGTCCCTTCGAACGAAGTTTCCCGCTCTAGAACACTCGGCACCCTTCATTTTTTTCGACAATGCCGCCGGCGCCCAGATTCCGCAGCAGGTATTCGACGCGGTGAATCATCACCTCCTGGAGTGCAACGTGCAAAGGGGCGGCCGGTATCCCAAGAGCCAGGACGTGGACCGAACGATCGCGCGCGGCCGGCAGAGCGTGGGTGATTTCGTGAATGCGCGAAGTCCGAATGAGATTGCTTTTGGAATGAACGCAACTTCGTTCATTCGAATCGTGAGCCTCGCCATCGGCCAAACACTTGCCGAGCGCAATGAAATCGTGGTCACCGATATGGATCACGAGGCGAATATCGCTACCTGGCTTGCGCTCGAGTGCGACGGCGCGAAGTTTCGCTGGTGGAAAATGCGCGACGACGGGAATTTGTACGCCGATGACTTGCGTGAGGTTTTGTCGCCTCGAACGCGGCTCGTCGCGGGCACCGTAACTTCGAACGCGCTGGGTTCGGTAGTGGATGTTGCAGCGGCAGCGAAAGTGGCGCACGCGGCCGGCGCAGAACTGTTTCTCGATTGCGTGCATTTCGGTCCGCACGGTGTGATTGACGTCCAAGAATGGGACTGCGATTACCTGGTCTGCTCGGGATATAAGATTTTCGCGCCGCATATGGGATTTTTGTGGGGAAAACAGGATTTGCTTCGGAAACTTCCCACATTCCGCGAGGATTTTATTCCCAATGAACCGCCGCTAAAGATCGAAGCGGGAACATTTGTGTATGAGAATGTCGCCGGGATGGATGCTGCTATCTCTTACTTGGCGTCGCTTGGAGAAGTACGAGAGGGGAAGTCCACATCGACGTCGCTTTCTTCGCGCCGCGGCAACGTCACGCGAGCGATGAAAGCGATTCGCCAGTACGAGGAGACGCTTTCGCTAGAGATGCTGCGAGTGCTGAAGGAGGCCGGCGCCACGGTGTATGGCGTCAGCAGGAAAGAAAGAATCCAGGAACGGGTCCCTACGCTGTGCTTTAACTTACCAGGCGTTGCTCCGGCGGACGTTACGGAAGCGATGTCCCGCGCGAACATCGGCATTCGAGACGGCCACCTGTATTCGCCGCGGCTTATGAAGCGCCTCGGATTGAGCATCGAAACCGGTGCCGTGAGAGCTTCGCTCGTTCACTACAACACTATTGAGGAAATTCACCGTTTCGGCAATGTCCTGCTCGACCTGGGCAAGCATGGCTAGTCCGTTCGTTCCGCCCACAGCTTTCTGCGGCGCGATTCGCGAGAAATTCGCGGGCGAGCTGATTGGCCAGGGCAGTCCGGAATTTGCGGAGGCTGGCAGAATCTGGAACGCCATGGTAGCGCGCGCGCCCGGCGTGATCGCTCGCTGCGCAGATGTGGCCGACGTCAGGCTCGCCGTCCGTCACGCACGGGAGGCCGGTATCCTGACAGCTGTGCGCTGCGGCGGCCACAGTCTTGCGGGCTTTGGCAGCTGCGATGGCGGCTTGGTGATCGACCTATCGCGGCTTCGCAACGTTCAAGTGGATGCTGCGTCGCGCCGCGCGAAGTTTGGCGGTGGATGTCTTCTGGGGAACGTGGACAAAGCTACTCAGCAGCATGGCCTCGTCTTTCCGGCCGGAGTTGTTTCGCATACAGGTGCTGGCGGATTGGTGCTGGGCGGTGGAACCGGTTGGCTGACCCGGCTGCTGGGACTCTCGTGCGACAACGTTGTTGGTTTCACGCTGGTCACCGCCGATGGATCGTTAGTTCGCGCGGATGACGCTGAAAATCCCGAAGTCTGCTGGGCGCTGCGCGGGGGCGGTGGAAACTTTGGCGTCGTCACCGAATTCGAAGTGCGGCTACATCCCTTGACTTCTGTACTGCTGGCAAGTTTCTACTGCCCGCAGGACGCCATCGTTCGCGTATTGCAGGATTGGCGGGAGTTCATGCCCGCGGCACCAGACGAATTGAAATGGAATATCTCGCTCGTCCTCGCGCCCAACGATGACCGCGCGCCGGAAGAAATTCGCGGGAAGCCTTCTCTAAGTTCCAGCATCGTTTGGTTCGGCGACGAAGCCACGGGGCGGCGCCAGATCAATCGAATATTTTCAATCGGCAGGCAGATTGGCCGCAGCATGAAAACAATTTCATATCTGACGCTGCAAACAATGGCGGATTCTGATTTTCCCCATGGCCGCCGCTACTACACGAAATCGGGATATTTCAGCGACTTCTCTGACTCCGTGATTGAAATTATGGTTCAGGATCTGGCCAGCATTCCATCGCAGAACACGCAGATCGAATTAGCCTACCTTGGCGGCGCGGCTGGGCGCGTGAACGCATCGGACACGGCATTTGGCGATCGCAGCGCGGCTTTTATTTTGAATCTGCTGGCCGATTGGAAAAATCCGGCAGATGACACCGCGAACGTCTCGTGGGTCCGCAACCTATTTGACACCTTGCGCCCGCACATGAAGCCGGGTGTGTATGTGAATTTCATGAGCGGCGACGAACAGGAACGCGTCCCCGAAGCGTACCAAGAGCGCTGGCAGCGGCTACGAAAAGTGAAAACGCAATATGACCCTTCGAACTTCTTTCGCCTGAATCAAAATATTGCTCCACTATCTGAATGATACCTAGAACCTCTCCCGTGCCTCGGCTTAGCAGGAAATGTTGCTGGAAAGCGCTCACGGGTGTACATTTCCACACCCTACCGGAGGTGGGCGAATGAGGCCGCTATCTTCTATTCTGCTGTTGTATCTGCTCGCAGCGCTGTTCATCGCGCCGTCTCGAAGCAGCGCGCAACGAGCCCGCCTTGGAAAAGTGCACTCCCTGCAGGCCACCTCCGACAAAAGCGGGGAACATCCGGCGAGTACGGAAATTTCAGGACCTGCGACGGTTACTTGCATCAACGGCGCTTCAGAGACTCCCAACACGCAGGTATCCTGTTCCGTGACGGGCCCGGGTTTTTCCGGAGTCTTGAACAGGGGCAAGTCGGCAAATTTGACCGTAGCGGGAACGGTGACTCTGAAATGTCACGGTCAAGGATTCATGAGATGCGACGCTCGAGTAGACGTCCCGCCGCCAGCGAAGTGAACTGCATCTCAAATAGATGAGCACCAGCGGTTGTAGTCGTTTTTGAATTTCGAATCGCTCTGGGGGAGCGAGCCTGACGACCGGACGAGTTGTGTCCGGCGAGAAGCTGCACGCTTTGTTCTGACGCGGAGGCGTTAGATGGAACCCATCAAAGCATTCACCCTAAAACGCGATCTGGTTGCCGAGTATGACGAAGAATACTTGGAAATGAAAATAAGCGACCTGCGCAACAAGCTCGAGGCGCTTTCGAGATCGAACTATGGGCCTCAGCTAGAAATCAAGGAAATCCAAAACAGCCTCAATCCCATCAAGGCCGGGGACATTCGCACAAAACGCAGCATCTACCAACTGGCATACCGGCGATACATTCTGATCTGTCCCGACGACGAACTCCTGAGCGTGATCCTGGAATTGAAATCCAGCCTTTATCATATCGATAGAAATGGCGAGGAGATTTGGAGCCCGCGAAGGCTGGATGCATTAGAACACGCCATTCGAGCGCACGATGGCAACGGTCATCTTCGAGTGGAAATAGAAACTCTGGCGAAGGCGATCGACGAAGGCAGATTCCGTATGCGGCGCGATGACGATCTGAGGCGCGATTTTCTCGTCTTCGCTTTGCGGTCGAATCTGATTCTGTTTCTCGTCTTGCTTTGCGTCCTCGGCTTGTTCGTGATTCTAAACGTCGATGTCCATTCGCAATGGCGAAAGCTTCCGGTATTGTTGTTTGGAGCTTGCGGCGGAATGCTGAGCGCAACGATGCAGTACCGGCGCCAGCGCATTTCGCCGGGTGAACTTCGCATCGAACCCGTTCAGTTGTTCTTCCGTGCGGTGTTGGGCGCGTTTGCCGCGGGCATTGTGACTTTGTTCTTGCAACTTCGCATTGTGGATTTTCCAGTCTTGCACACCGGCGCAGAAGATGGCGCCTTTCTCACCTCCAGCGCTCAGTACATCGTGGCCTTCGCCAGCGGCTTCGCAGAAAGAATCTTCTTTCGCTCCGTCGAAAGGACGCCCCCCAAGCGTTCCGAGGCTCCGCCCATAACAGTTCAGCACACGCCTACGCGCCCGGCAGCAAAAAGCGCAGCGGCAGGCCGTTAGTCAAGGCGTTGTAGCCAATCGCTCGCCATTGAAACGTAAGCGTAGCTCAAGATCCCATTCTGGCCTGAAGTAAATCAGAATTGACCTGGGGCCGTTATCTGGCGAAACGCGATCCAGTTGTGACGGTTAGGATTTCGCACGACGCGAACCTGGAATCACAATAACTGTAAAGCGGTCACACCATTTTCGCGGTGTGGAGCCATCAGGTGTTCGGCTGTTGAGCGTGGTTTACTCCTCTAGCAGGAATCATTACCAACGCGATCGCAGCACTTGCAAGGGACAGGCCTGCACAGATCAACATGACGGTTCGGAATCCAAACACAAATGCACGTGAAAGCGACATCCGGATGAACGTACTCGTATCGATATCTATGTCGGATGGTAGGTCAAGGCCCGCCAGTTTGATTTCGTTTGCCCGAATGTATTGCAAGATGCCGGGCTCAAGCTCTCGTCCTGTGAGACTCCGAGTCAGACTAGAACTGAACAATTTCACCAACACAATCCCGAGAATTGCGATGGCAAGGACGCCAGCCACACGGGCGACTGCGTTGTTGATGCCCGAGGCGGTGCCAGCACGGTCTTGGTCCACTGAATTCATAACCACTGTGGTGAGAGGGGCAACGCTAATCGCCATTCCAAGGCCGAGAACAATGAACGGTGGAAAGAATGACTTCCAATATCCTGCGCCCACACCTGGTATGGCGAAGAGGATAAAACCTGCTGCCGCAATCAGAGGCCCGATGACCAGTGGCGTCCGTGCCCCGTAACGTGTAACCAGGCCGCCGGACCAGCGCGACAGAAAGAACATCAGCAGAATCGCCGGAAGCGCGGCCGCTCCGGTCGCGGTGGTCGAGAATCCCTGCACCTGGATCAGGTTAATCGGGAAAAGGAAAAAGAATATTCCGAGCGCGGCATAGAGAAAGAGAGTCAGCAGGTTTGCTCCGCTAAAGCTGCGAGACGCAAACAGAGCCAGGGGAACCATGGGTGAATTTGCCCGGGCTTCCACGAAGATGAAACCGGCCAAACAGAAGAAGCCCGCGATCAAATTCACGAGAACACGAGGATGGTTCCAACCTAAACTTGTTGACTCGATGAGTCCATAAATGACGCCGCCTAATCCGAGCGTTGCGGCGGTGGCTCCCAGCCAATCGACGCGTTTGGCATTCGAGTCGCGGTTTTCAGGAAGATGCCATAGTGAAATCGCGATCACAAGAGCCGCGAGAGGTATATTGATGAAGAACACCCAGCGCCAGGAGGCATGCTCGATCAGCCAGCCGCCGAGGACCGGCCCAAGTGCTGTGGTGATCGCAGTGAAGCCGGACCATGTACCGATCGCTTCCCCGCGCGTCTTCTCGTCGAAACTGGCGCTAATAATTGACAGGCTTCCGGGCACGAGAAGGGCAGCTCCCATACCTTGAGCAATTCGTGCGATCACGAGTTGCTGAATATTCGAGGCAAAGCCACACGCGAGAGACGCAGCCGCAAAAACTACTACGCCAGTCAAGAACATCGCTCGCCGGCCGAACGAATCGCCGAGCGAGCCTCCTAGAAGAATCAACGCTGCTAAAAACAATCCATAGGATTCGACCACCCACTGCACATCAACGACTGTTGCGTGCAGGCTGGTTTGCAGCGCGGGCAAAGCTACATTGACGACAGTGCCGTCGATGAAGGCCATGCTGGAAGCGAGGATCGTCGCTGCGAGGATCCAACGTGCCGCTTGTGCTGCGCACGGAGCGTCAGCAAGCGCAGACCGGACGACTGCTTCATCGCAAGGGGGTTTCATCTAGGACTACGGGTGCGTATCCCTGTGGATCGCTTTCCGGCAGCTCCCCAGTTTATAAAGTACCATGCGGAGACGGCGAATTGTCCAGCCGAGCGGTGCCGCCAGAACCGGCTCAAGAGGCAGTGCCGCGTCGAACGACAAACTGAGCGAGGACCGTGCAAAGGTAGTGGTGCGTTACTTGATGCAGCAGCGCAACGTACCCGTATATCGTATCGTGGCGCCGGCCGCGATGGGTGAATTCCAACCGGCGGCAGCGAACGAAAATGCAGCTGGTCGGGCCGAGAACCGTCGCGTTGAGGTTAAAGTCCTGGTCAACAAGGGCGTCTCGGGCAGCTGAGGATCGAAACGAGGACCCAGCTCTTCCTCCCGGAAGAGGAGGGTAGAGACTTTCAGCCGGGTCCCCGATCCTTTGACTGTTAGCCTTTCGGAGTTCGGCGGAATTGACTACATAAATCGAAGATTCCAAAGCCCAAGATGGGGCGATTGGATCCGTAACCCCGCCCTTTTTCCGATTCGCCTCCGAGTTTACTGTGCCGAAGCGCCCGCAGCCCGTTCTGCGAGTTTTTCATCGACCAGGTGTCGAATCAAACGCCGGTTGCGCTCTGCGAACGCGAGTTTGTCTGCAAGGCAAGTTTCCAAAAGTACGCCGACGCCGTGATGGCCCGCTAAGTCAGCTGCGGCAACGAGAACCTCATACTCGGCCATCCGAAGGTGTGCGAGATGGGTCAGTTTCGCAAGTACGAAGAGGCGCTTGGCGACCGGGGATTGGATCTCAGTTACTTCCCTGCGGAAATCCTCCAGAAAAGTTTCTTGTAACTTTCCCGTGGAACTTACCGGCTTTTCGCCGATGATGCGGAAGCATTCATCGAGTTTGGCGAGAATCTGCTTAGAGACGAATGCCCGTGCTTCTATCGCCTCCTTGATCTCCGGCTCCTCCGCGTGCTTACCGATCTCTTGATAGATCTCCGATTGGCGTTCGGTCCTGTTTCGCACATTGCTGAGCAACATCAGAGTTTTTGCTGGCATCATTTTTCTCCCTTAGGTGAATTTGGGAGGCTGGGGTCCGTAAGCGACATTACGCCAAGGATATTACGCCCGTGTGAATGATGCGACGCTGAAGCCATTCCTTGAGACGGGCACTATTTTCCTCCAGAACCGAACATTTCGGACAACCGCTTTTGCCTAAGGAGTTGATTCGCCCATTCGTACCTCGTCAAATACTGGCACACCACCATGCCGCTCATCGAATGCGCTTACCTGGGAGCATTGCCCGTCGATGCGTTCAAGATAGTCTTCCGAATAAGCGAATCGGACTACGAAATGCGGTCCGTTGAAGTCTTAGGGCGCAGTGAAAAGCGCTGCTACCATCTGCGCCATTCCGAAGCAAATCCCGCCTCAAAATTCAACGCGCCAAGGTGATCGTCGATAACGAAGGTGAGAAATTCTTGACGACGTGCGAATCATGCGACAAGGAAGTGTACTTGCCCGAGGGAGCGATGATTTGCGAGGAGTGCAAGTTAGGCGGGAAGAGACAAAAATAAAAAAGCGCAAGTGCTAGGGGAAGTAATGAAAGCACAGCGCCTTCGACAAGTGGGCTAATGCGGTGTAGAGAGGAGGAGTACTGCGATCAGGACCCCGAAACCGATAATAGACCCGAAAACCATGATAGCAAGTTCGGATTTCCGCTTCTGGTCGACTGCCCAAGTCTCGCGACTCTTGAAAGGCTTCATACCTCGCAGTGTCTATTTTGTTCATCGGAGCCGTCTACTTACCAAAAGTACTAAATTAAGACCACCAAAGTACTGGTGCTGCGGAAAAGTGATTCACCGTCTGTTTGCTTCGATTGGCGCAGGTCCTAGCATGAAAGTCGCCCAGCTCATTGCAGAATCCAAGCAAAAATAGGCGATCTCCGCTTCTGTGCGTCTCGGATGAATGTAGTTGCTCTCGCGCAACGACATCTGACTGAGAGCCGGTTAAGGTTGAAGCACCAGCCTCTCTTCATCGAAGCGTAGCGGGGCGGGCTTGCACGGTGCGAGCGCTTGATCCTGGGGAGGCATTAGGCACTCACCTGCCCCGCTTGCTCTTTGGATTCCTACGTTACAAGTGAATTCTGAATTGACTTTGCCCCTTCCAGTTGCTGATACACCGAGCCGTCCCGCTTTAGACAGTCAGACCGCGCGACCTGCGAAGTCGTCGACGAGATGCTCGCTCAGCAAGTTTCGTTGGCGATGGACGATGAGGCTCTGAACAATTTGTGCTCGATTCACCAAGAAATGAGCGAAGCGCATGGCGTGATGGCGGCCTTTTACGAAAAAGATGACGGCGGCGAAATGGCCGCCGCGCTCGAAACGGATGACCTGGAAAAGATGTTTTTCAGGCGAAGCGGCTGCCACGGTGTACGCGCCAGAAAAGAAAGCCGCGCCGGATTTTGACGTAGGAAAAATGTTCAACGCATAATGAGCGTAGCTAAGCATACTTTCAAAGCATATCTCTATCACACAAAGTATTTGTTAACCGCCGCGAAACAGACATATCGTATAAACAGTACTGAATAGCGCTACTTGTTGTCCCAACTAAACTCAGGAGGTTTTCTATGTCCTTGCAACAAAAACCGAGCATTGTTTTTGTACACGGTCTATGGGCCGACGGCTCATGCTTCAGCAAACTTATCCCGACTCTCCAGAAGGAAGGATTTGAAGTGATCGCTTCTCAGCACGGACTCGATTCACACGCCGGCGATGTAGATTGTGTGAAGAGAACCTTGGGCCGTGTAAGTAACCCCGCGATCTTAGTCGGTCATTCCTATGGTGGCTCGGTCATCACGGCGGCCGGCACCGACCCACGAGTTGCGGCGCTTGTCTACGTCGCGGCGTTTGCCCCGGATGCCGACGAGACAACACAAAGGCTGCAAGAAAAGTTTCCGGCAACTGATATTTTTTCCCATGTCGAGGTTGCAGACGGACGCGTCTGGCTGAAAAGGGACGGCGTCCCGTCCTTTGCAGGTGATCTTTCCGAGGAAGAGCAGAAGCTGATCTGGGCCACTCAGGGCGCGCCTGTAGCAGATTTGTTCCAACAAAAGGTGGAAGGTACTGCGTGGAGATCGAAGCCGAGTTGGTACATTGTAGCTACGAAGGACCGTACTATCCAGCCCGAGTTGGAGCGTTTCGTCGCGAAGCGTATGGGAGCAACAGTCTTCGAGACCGATAGCAGCCACGTGCCGATGTTGTCCCAGCCTAACTTCGTGCTAGATGTGATCCGAAAAGCCGCGACCGCGGTTCAAAAGAATAAGGCCGCATCCGCATAGTGAAGATCGCGAACATCTCTATTCTCGACAGACCGTCGCGAGGGGTTTGTCTCGTTTGGATGTCCAACGTACAAAGGCCGCGCAAGGGGAGCGGCGCGGGCTAGTCACGCCGCTTGCGCGGCTCAAAGTTTCCGGCCCGACGCCCGAAACCGGGCCGGGTTAATCTTGTGAGGAAAAAATGAGCAGTCTGAATTTGAATCCGATGAATTTGCCGTCAACGCCGACGTCGAACAATCAGCAAGCGAACGTGGCGGCCACGACACAATTTCTAGGAACGCCAGACCCCGGCGTTAACGTGAGCGCGAATGTGATGAATTTGAGTTTTCCGATTCCGCGCTACAGCCAGCCCGATTAACTGCTAGTTATCGGGTTCAATTTGCCAAACGATGAGCGCGTGGTACGCGCGATCCAGTCGAAAGCCGCGCAGCTGCGCGAAGCACTCCGCGACGACCTCAATAAAACGATGCTCGACGTCATGCGCCGCGTCCAAGCGAAACTATCGGGAGCGGAGCCTGTATCGTATCAATCTTCTTTGCATTTGAAGCCTCCTTGTTTAATCCAGAAGCAAGCGACCATCTGGCGAAGGTGTGTAAGGAATCGCAAGGTGTCGTTTTCACACAAGAACCCATGTTCTCCTTTAGTAGTCCCAAGGCGACCCGACCGAAAAAGTGGCAGGGCTGGATTGCTCCGGTGCGGGGACCCGGAGGGGGCGCCTGTCTCAACGAGCACTTCGGCTTCGACTGCCTGACTCAATAAAGCGGCGGGAACCACCGCGGTGAGCATGGTGCTGCTCACAAAGGTTGTGGTCAAAACAGTTTTAGTGCCGTTAACAAGCCATACTGCCCGACTGAGATTGTTAGGGGCGTTGTCGAATTTACCGGTGGATCCTGTGATAGTCAGCGTGATATCAGAACTGCCTGGCAATGCGCTCGTAGGTGAAATTGAAATATTGGGACTCGATTGAGCCGCCGTGACCTCAAAAAAGACTGAGTTCGCACCGCAGAGCCCATCGGGTCTCCGGTTTTCACAAAAACTTGGGCCGTCACGGGGTTACTCAATAGGGCGGCGGGAACCACAGCGGTGAGCATTGTGCTGCTTACAAAGGTTGTAGCTAAAACGTTGTCAGTGCCGTTATAAGGCAATATCCCCGCACTCGTTATTTAGGCCCCGGTTAGGTTTTGAACTCGCTAGTTCGTGGACAAATTCAATAAAGATTCTGAGAAAGGAGGCGTCATGAACTGACCGCTGGTTGCGGTGATGGTCAGTGTGAGGTCAGGGTTACCTGCCGTCGTACTGGTAGCCGAGATTGAAATCAACGCCGTCGAAGTCGATGGTTTATCATGTTTGACTACAATTTTGGGTAATTCGCCATTCAAGAGGTAGTGAGCCAGAAGCTAAATTCGTTTCAGGACTGCGCCCTGTGACGGGGTGGTAGGTGATAAGGCTATTTATCGAAACTTTCTTCGAACACCACAGCGTTGCTTTGAGAAGTCCCCACTTGAACTAGCTTTTGGGGCTGCTACGTTAGGAACAGGAGGGCGCAGCGCCATGTGCATAGGGCAAATCCTACAAATTTTGAACTGCAAACGTCCGGCACGTTATGAGTATTGGCCCAAAGATAATCGATTCCACCGCCGTCATTGGGCGTTCGCGGTCACTTGCGGAACGAAAAATAAGCGCAGACCGTATGGACGCTTGTTTGCGAGCAATGCCGCAGCAGCTTTGAATTGACGAAAGAACTTATCTGGCTGGGAGCGAAATAGGCGGCGCGTTTCTAGCGCACTTGTCTGGCCGCAAGTCTACCATGGCGTCTACCGCAACTTTTCCACCGAGAGCTCAGCGGGAAGCCGAAGTGCTGAAACACGCATAAGCATTGAGGAAATGTGGCGCGCCCGGAGAGAGTCGAACTCCCGACCTTCTGGTTCGTAGAGTGATCAGACCCTAATTTAAGCTGTGGTCTGCCTTGCTTTTCTGCGAGTTACAAAGAGGACTTAGACAAAAGATCGATAGGTATTGCTCTCAGGTTGCTCCCAAGCCCGATCTTCGATGATTTTAGACGTGTACCCCGAGCCGCAACCTGCGAGACCGCCCAAGGCCGTCAAGAAACCGCAAAACAGTGTAACTGTCGCTCTTCCTCATGTTCTGTGAAATATGGACCTCGAACAGATTCGGGCTTGAAGCGGGCTCTGAGTGCTCTGCCACATTTCCCGCAATTCCATTCAGCTAAATACTCCATCGTCAAATTTCCTCCTAGCTAAAATCGTAGTTGAGCCGAAAGTTGATACAAGGCTAAATTTCCAGTCTGGAATTGCTTCTGCCGGGATACTGGCTTTTCGGGATACTCGCGGGCTACTGAGCGGGAAAGTCTACTGCGTCAAATTTAATGGAATCGCTATGACCCGCATAAACATTGGGGAAAGTGGCGCGCCCGGAGAGAGTCGAACTCCCGACCTTCTGGTTCGTAGCCAGACGCTCTATCCAGCTGAGCTACGGGCGCGTTCCGTGATTCTCTCACAAAACACTCGGCTTCCGCGAGTCGCAAGATTCGCGGAAGCCGATTCCAGTGCACATTTGCTGCACACAGCAAAAAAACAGGACAGAAAATCACACGAGCACGCCGACGGGAAAGATGGTCTTCATAGTGTTCGGTGCTGTGGCTGAACTTGAGCGAAATTTGTTTGTCGAACGGGTTCGCGCCGGCCTCCGTCACGCTCGAGCGAAGGGTAAGAGGCTGGGTAGACCAAGAGAAGACATCTGATATTCACGTGCATGGGCGTTCCCCCACCTATTGGAACGCGCCAGCTGCCATGGAAATCGCTCGATGCCCACTCAGAACAGTGGCGAGAACAGTGAGAAGCGGCGAAACCTGACACCCTGGAAACCCGGCCATAGCGGGAATCCGGGAGGACGGCCAAAGAAAAAGCCTCTAACTGAGGCGCTGGAGGCCATTTACGCTGATCCCAAAGAGGCGATGGCTGCAGCAAAAGCCCTGGCTAAGAAGGTGCGTAAGGGCTCGATTGCACACTTTCAGGAGGCTGCTAATCGGCTTGAGGGCAAAGTGGAATCGAGCGACGAATCCGCCGGCGGTGTCACGTTCAATGGGATTATCTCGGCTCCCAGGCCACATCGCCCAGCAATAGGCGATGGCAGGGGACACGATGAGCGGTAGACGCTAGTTGTGGCCTTTGTAGCCTTTTCGGTGAACTGTCCTATGCCTGTCAAATATTGCTAGTTGACTTCATCCCTCCTGAGAATTAGCGTCGCTATTGTTAAATTCATACCCCGCCCTGACGCAGCATCCTCGGTCTCTTTTGGACCTAGGATACAAGTCGCACTGTCGCAAACCATCAGCGAGAATCAACAGTTAGCTGTTTGTTGCGACTAATAACCTCGAGGGTCGCAACTTTAACAAACGAGCTCAAAGGAGACATTCGATGGTCAGCCGCCTAGTCGTATTTATTACATTTTGTGTAGCAACCCCGGTTTTGGGCCAGACTCCACCGGCGAGCAACCCAACATCCCCTCCGACACAACAATCTGGTGCCACATCGTCACCTGCACGGAGCCTCGGCATGTTCGCATACCCGAAGAACCAGCAGAGTGCGGACCAGCAGATGAAAGATGAAAATGAGTGTTTCGCTTCGACCAAACAACAATCGGGAATTGACCCCCCAGGCTCCGCCCCCTCCAACTAAGACCGAGGAGCAAAAGAAAGCAGAACAGCAGGCCGCTGCCGACAATGCCAAGCAGGCGAAAGGAGGACGTGCCCAGGGTGCTGCCAGGGGCGCCGCAGGAGGCGCTGCAATAGGAGCGGCTGCTGACGATGAAGCAGGCACTGGAGCAGCTGCTGGAGCCACTGCCGGGGCTATGGCGGGAGGGAGGAGGCAACGGAAAGCCAACAAAGCGGCCAAGCAGCAAGCGGCACAG
>Ga0306921_10002651_pt1 | contig 17987 bp, 15 predicted proteins | sample sta12Cox44000080_FD_203760 | JGI IMG/M metagenome (GOLD analysis project Ga0306921, IMG submission 203760) | Lab enrichment of tropical soil microbial communities from Luquillo Experimental Forest, Puerto Rico - statoxic.12C.oxic.44.000.080 (v2)... | ecosystem: Environmental > Terrestrial >... | reverse complement strand
TCCCCCGCTTTCGCGAGGGCAGGCTCTTGCGCCCCTTGCCGCGCTCGACACGCAGCAGCATGCGCTCGGAATCGATATCGCCGACCTTGAGCGCGACCACTTCCGAGACGCGTAGCCCAGCGCCCCACGGGTCCGGCCTTTGGCCGGCCCGAGGACAGGCTCCGGCGGTGGCGAATGCCGCCTTGTACTTCGGCGCCGTTGCCGCGCGCAGCAGCAGCGTCACTTCCTCGACGCTGAGCACCGCCGGGATCCGCCGCGGCTGCGGCACGACGGTGAGCCGACGCGACAGGTCCGGCCGGTCGAGCGTCACCGTGAAAAAGAAGCGCAAGGCCGAGACCGCGCTGTTGATGCTCGGCGGCTGCAGGCCGGTCCGCGTCTGGTGCAGGTGGAAGAGACGCAGGTCTTCCGCCGTCGCCGTGTCGGGCGACCGGCCGATAAAGGCTGCGAATGACCGCACCTGGCGGACATAATCGCGGCGCGTGTGTTCGTTGAAACCGCGCACGGTCATGTCTTCGATCATGCGCGCCCGCAATGGGCTGACGGGCCGAAGTGAAGTATCGGAGGTCATCGAGGCTCTCCCGAGCTGAAGGTTGCTGCACCTTCAATCCTCGGGATCCGAGGGCCCGACCGTCACGTGCTACCCCGCATCACCTCGCCGAAAACGAGCCGACCGCACACGCGCTCCCTCCCGCGCGAGCGGGTTCGTTCATCCACCCAACTCAGCCGATCCCGACGGTTTCGCGAATGAAGGTATGGGGCATTTCTCCCCTTCGCCGTTGCCTGCAACGAGTGACCGCTTTGGGTCGACTGCAGTCGATTTCACAGTTGAACGCGGATGGCTCGGACCGGTGGAAAGGCGACACTCGCACCGGAATTCTGCGCCAGCTAAGTGGTTGTTCCTGCGTCACCGGCACCGCGGCGCAAAAATCTTGATTAGGGAACCAGACACGCGCGTTATAATATCCCCAATGTGGCTTATTCTTGATCGCTTCAAAGATATAATAACCAATGGTCTCGATCTGTTAAGTTTCATTTTAGTTACGCCGGAGGTATTTCGATATGTCAGGCCGGCTCTTGAGTGGCCGATATTACCAGCACTTTTGGTAGCCGCATTGAGCTTCGTTAATATAACTATACTTGTTGGACAGCCAACCTATTGGATGTTATCCGTAGGACCTACCCGCATTTATCAATGACCGTACCGCTCACCTTGTTTGATATTTTCGGTGTGTTAGATTCACAATATTAATGACTCTTATATATTTTATTTATACTAAATCCACATATTTATGGACAGTGGCCAGCAAATGGATGTTGTCCCTTGGAATTACTCTTTTTATATTATCTAGATTGTTAGCGTTCGGGGTCGCCATACACGGGGCTGTGTCCACCAAATAGAGATGTCACTGTTTCTGCCATTTAGAAATGCCACTGCGGTTTAGGTCGGGCGCCTTCATCCGGAACAGGCCGAGGGGTTCGAAACTCGATGCGAAGAAACGTGACGAGTATCAGTCCGAGATGGCCCGGGCCGAAGCTTGGGACACCTCGGATTGGTCAACGTGGACTGTCACGGGCCGTGTGTTGCCGGAAAGATGCGACGTGCGGGTAGCCCCAACTCTGTCGCGTGGGATCGACGCAGGGGGAAAGTACCAGCTGAGACTGGAGGTGATCCAATCCACATTTCGGTTCTGTGTGCTGTTGAGAGTGGTGGCCCGAGCGTCTTTCAAATCACCGACGTCGTGCGCAGCGCCCTCGCGTTTCCGATAGGCTACATCGCCTTTCAAAATCGGGGGGCTTACAAGATCGTGCTGGACCTCTGCATTAACAATCAGACCGGCGAGGCCTCACCCATACCCTTTTTTGAGCCAACGTTCGATGCCGAAGATCCTGGTCTTTGCTTTGATGCACGGTCCGATAAATCGAACATTTTAATACCATTCGCGGCCGCCGCCGTGTTTGAATTGCCAACCGCTCTGCACGATGCTACCGCAGCCGTGCGCTATCCACGCCGTACCTTCGAATACTGTCGTATGGCAGGGGCAACTATTCGGCGGCACTTTGACCCGCCGGCCATCAAGGGCCACGCTGATCGGTGGCGCGAAGGCGAAATCGGTATGTGCGCCGCCCTCCACTTAACGCGAAAGAGCCTGCAAGCACTTGAGGCGGTCGCTGCTAGGAGCCGCCACGGCGAATTGGTGTTCTCGATCAGCTGGGAGATGCGGAAGCGCGCGTTAGAGTTCGCAGGGGAATTGGTCGCCCGGTTCGCAGACCATCTCCAAGGCAAGCCAGATGATCATTGGAGGCAGCTCGACGTTCAGTTCGAAGACTAAGTCACTGCGCACGCCGCGGTCGCGATGCCGTAGGTCCGCAATGGATCGGCGACCCGGCAGATAGTGGATGCGAGGGTTCTCCTGACCGCGACCGCGCCCCCGGCGCTGCCCGGCGGTAGCGTGTCGGTTGGTTCGCTGGCGCCTCCCTTGGCTGCCATCGCGCGGTTGCTCGGATCAGCCCAGCGCCGGCGGCACCTGCCGGGCGATGGCCCACACGAAGCCAGCCAGCTCGCGAGCGATCGCGGCAGTGACGACATTGGCGGGCTTGCCGGTGCGCGCGAGCCTGCGATAGCGCGCGCACAGTCTGAGCTGTGCCTTCCAGGCGATCTCGCGGATCGGTTTGGGTTGCTGCTCCTGCCGGAGCCGCAATTCGCGGCTGACCCGGGCCGGGAACCGGTAACACCAGGCCGCCTCGATCAGCAGCCGGCGGGCCACGCTGTTGCCGGCCTTGGTAAGGCCGCCGCGCTTGATGCTCGTGCCGCTCGAATGCTCGGACGGGACCAGCCCGAGATAGACCATCAGCTGGCGCGGATTGGCAAAGCGCGAGAGGTCACCCAGTTCGGCAATCAGCGTCGCCGCATTGACCAAGGCCATGCCACGCATCGTCTGCAGCGCCTTCACCACCGGGGCCAGCGTCCAGTTCGGCAGCATCGCCTCGATCTGCGCCGTCAGCCGATCGCGCCGAGCCTGGGCGGCTTCGACCGCCGCGATGTAGTCCTCGAGCACGATATGATGCACCGCCTGCTCAAAGCGCAGACCCGCCAGCCAGCGACGGTGCAGCTTGGTCCAGGCCGGACGCCGGTAATGGCAGCCCTGGCGCAGCAGAAATCCCGAGAGCTGCTGCCGCGCCCGGCGCAGCGCGTGCACCGCATCCAGACGGGCACGCACCAGATCGCGCATCGCCTCGTGCCCGGCATCTGCAACCCAGACCGCGGTCAACTCGCCCGCCCGATGCAGCCGCGCCAGACTGGCGGCATCCCGCCGATCCGTCTTGACCCGGTCGCCCGCCCGCTTGGGGATCAGCGACGGCGCCACGACAATGCAGCCGTGCCCACTCGCCGACAACTGGCGCTGGATGCCGTAACCGCACGGTCCTGCCTCGTAACACAACCGCAGCTCCACCCCCTCCTGGCCGATCTTGCGAGCCAGCCGCTGCAAAGCCGCCGCCGTGTTGGCGATGCGGCCATAGTCCCGAACCTCGCCGCGCAGGCCGTCCTCCGCCAGCGCCACGACAATCCCGTCCTTGTGAACATCAAGCCCGACATACGTGATACGATCTCCCACCACCCGTCTCCTACGCATGAGGATCGCCACCGGCCAATCCGGCGCTACCCTCGCTACCTGCATACTGTGAGACGGGTCGCCCCGTCTTCGGGCGGACATGTGGTCTAGGTAGATAATGTTCCAAGCTGGCATCTCGCTGAGCTTCCCGTGCAGCAGAAACTCAAGCGGGTTTGACAGTTCGGACCGGATGATCGCTGTGGGTCGCCACTGGCGAAGGAGATAATCGTAATCCGAATAAGAAATACATAAGCACCCATATAAAACAGAGACTGGTCACGATTATTATGATTCTAGAACTTAATACGCGCCAGAAACTCCATTTGAAACTAACAAAATCCACCAAAATATAGATGAGAGCTCTAAGATTGGCGAGACGCTTCCACGGATTAATTTAATAACGTCGTCAAGCCCCTCTGACGCTTCGTTAATGTGAAGGTACGCCTCAAGACCTGTTCGAAATGTACCCGCGATTCCCAGATCGATCCATCCCATCAAGTCGACGAGAAGTAAAGTGCCGATCGTAGCGATTACAAAGCGAACCATGGAGCGAAAACCAAGTCGGCGTGCTTAACCGACTCCGTACGCTCTTCGGGTTATTTGATGCGTTCTGCTCTGTCAGTGGCGCCCCTCCCATTCGGGCTCTCTGCAAAGAGAATTACACAAGGAGGATGATGTTTCCGCGAAGCCGTGTCACGGCGTTCAACAGAAGGTCGGTGAGCCTCGCAGGCCGCAACTGCCCATCGTCGATCGGGGGGCTTGCTGGTCTGGAGGGATCGGCTTTTCCACACAGCTGAGCCGATCCGGCGATTACGAACGGCAGGTATCGTGCATAGAAGCGCGCCGCACTGTAAGGTGACGGGTAGGGTCGCTGTCCGGCACGATCACGCTCTGGTCACCTCATGTCGGAATCCGCGGCCCATGCTTTCTGCGCGAGCGGTCAACGCCGCTTTCGCATTCCCAAAAATCGCGCGCAGTTTCGAGGCGGGCCGCCCCGATTTCTCTTGACCCCGACGCGCGGCCCGTCTCCGGCACCGAATTCGCGCCGGGCGGCATCGACCCTAGCGGGAGAATAATTGCCGGCGGAGAGGATTTACCGTCGACGAGCGACGTGGATCGGATGACCGACGCGGTCTCCTGCGTGGCGTTAAGTCGGCCCACGCCTCCATCAATTTGCGTCGCTTCTCGAACAAATCGCCGCGCCGGTAGGCAGCCTCGACTTTGTTCTCGACCGCGTGCGCGAGTGCCATTTCCACCACTTCGCGCGGGTACGCGGTGCGCTCTGCCGCCCAATCCGAGAAAGTCGAGCGAAAGCCGTGCGCGGTTAGGTCGTCGCGCTTCATCCTGCGCAGCAGCATCAGCATCGTCATATTGGACATCGGGAGCGCGCGACGCGGGCCGGGAAATATTGGTGCCGCTGGGTCAGGGGCGCCGTTACGCATCAGTGCCAATGACCTCAACTTCTCAAGTAGCATGAGCGCCGGACCGGCCAGCGGCACGCGATGCTCCCGGCCTGCCTTCATGCGCTCAGCAGGAATCGTCCAAACCTTGGCGTCGAGGTCGACCTCGCTCCAAGTCGCACCCAAAACTTCTCCCGTGCGGGCCGCAGTGTAGATCGCGAATTCGAGAGCTCGCGCAGCCATGCCTGATCGAGCCTGCAAATTAGTCAGGAACGCAGGCATTTCATCGAAGCGTAGTGCGGCATGGTGCGCCGCCTTCCGTACCCTGGCGCGCGCGGGGAGGATATGGGCGAGATTGCCTTTCCACTGGGCCGGATTCGGACCTCGTCGGAAGCCTCGCACCGTGGCCGCGTCGAGCACCGCCTCAATGCGGCCCCGCACTCGGCCCGCTGTTTCTGGCTTCTCTGTCCAGATCGGGTCGAGAACTTGGATTACGAGCCCGGTGTCGATCGCGGCAACAGACAATTCCCCCAAAACCGGGTAGACGTAAGTGGCGAGGGTATTCCGCCATTGCTGGCGGTGCTTGGCGTTGCGCCAGCCGACTTCGTTGCGTGCGATGAATTCCTCGGCCACTTCGCGGAAGGCCCGACCCTGGGCGGCGGAAAGCCGCTGCGCCTGCCGCTGGGCTTCCTTCGCTTCGAGCGGGTCTATTCCATCGTGGCGTAACTTACGGTGCTCTGTGGCCCTTCCGCGCGCCTCGGTAGGGTCCGAGCCCCATGTCGCGGCGCTTGCCGTCCAGCTGGAACCGAAAAACCCACGATTTTGTACCCTTTCCCGACACGCGGAGATAAAGCCCGCCGCCGTCGTGCAGCACGGCTGGTCCCTTCGCCTTCGCAACCTCGACCGCTGAAAGTTTGCCGGTCCGCGCCATCGATCAGTTTCCGTCGGCTCGCATCGTAGGGGAAGGTTGATTCCCTTCCCCACTTTATTCCCCCAATCTGATTGAGATAGTACGATACGGCGGGATACAAGGGGAGACGCGAGATGCCCTCAAAATGTGACTTTTGCGGGGTTATCGAGACGCGTAGACACCTCTAGAAACTGGAGAATGGCGGAGGGGGCGGGATTCGAACCCGCGAGACGATTCATCACCGTCTACACGCTCTCCAGGCATGCGCCTTCGACCGCTCGGCCACCCCTCCTCCCCGCCGGGCACACTAGCGAAGCCGGCACAGCGGCGCAATAAACCCGGGCGGGTCAGAGCATTCCGAGCGCGCTCCTGCCCTTCGGCGGCGGGAACGCGCGGTCGAGCGCCAAGAGGTCCTCCTCGGTCAGTGCGACATCGAGCGCGCCGCGGTTCTCGCGCACATGCTCGAGGCGTGCGGCTTTCGGGATCACGATCATACCCTCCTGCTGCAACAGCCAGGCGAGTGCCACCTGCGCCGGTGTCGCATTGCGGCGGCGGGCAATCTCGGTGAGCGTACGGTCGCGCAGCAGGCTGCCCTGGCCGAGCGGCGTATACGCCATGATCGCGATACCGCGCTCGCGGCACCACGGCAGGAGGTCCCATTCGGGGCTGCGGCGTGACAGGTTGTAGAGCACCTGGTCGGCCGCGACAGTGTCGCCGCCCTTGAGGGCCACCCATTCCGCCATGTCGGCGCGGTCGAAATTGCTGACCCCGTAATGCCGGATCTTGCCGTCGCGCATGAGCCGCTCGAACCCCTCGAGTGTCTCGGCCAGCGGGATGGAGCCGCGCCAATGCAACAGGTAAAGGTCGATCCGGTCGGTGCGCAGTCGCTCTAGGCTGCGCTCGCAGGCGGCTACCACATCGGCTCGCGAGGCGTTGTGGGGATACACCTTGCTGACGATGAAGAGGTCGTCGCGTAGCCCCTCGGCGGCGCGGGCGACCATCTCCTCGGCGCCGCCGCTGCCATACATCTCGGCAGTGTCGATCAGGGTCATGCCGAGCTCGATCCCGAGCCGCACCGCGGCCGCCTCTTCCGCGGCTCGACGGCGGTTCTCGCCCATGTGCCAGGTTCCTTGGCCGAGCGCCGGCACGCGCTCGCCGCCGGGCAGCGTCACCATCGGCAAGTCTACGGTCATCGAATTCTCTCCTTACTAGTGTTATGACTCATTCATAAGATTCACACTGTGCTTAGGATGTGCGATATTGGGCCATGGTTTGGGATCGAGCCATGGCCCAACAGGTCTGTGTAGTTTTGAGCGCCGCGGATCGCAAACAGTTGGCAAGGATCGCGACCGACCGTAACCGGCCGCGCAAGCACGTCGAGCGGGCGCGCATCGTGCTCGCCTCGGCGGATCGGCAGTCAGCGCAGCGGGTGGCGCAAAGCATCGGCGTCAGCCGGCCGACTGTGTGGCGCTGGCAACAACGCTTTGCCGAGAGCGGGGTTGAAGGTCTGCTTCGTGACAAGACCCGCAAGCCCGGCAAGCCGCCGATTGCCGCAGAAACCACGGCGCGAGTGGTGGCGCTGACCTGCACCGAACCGCCGCATCAGGCGACCCACTGGACCGGCCGGGCGATGGCCAAGGCAACCGGCATCTCGCTGGGTTCGGTGCAGCGCATCTGGCGGGCGCACAAATTGCAGCCGCACCGGCTGCGCACCTTCAAACGCTCGCGCGATCCCAGCTTTGCCGCCAAGCTCGCCGACATCGTCGGGCTCTACCTCGATCCGCCAGCCCATGCGGTCGTGTTGTCGATTGACGAAAAGAGCCAGATCCAGACCCTCGACCGCACCCAACCCGGACTGCCGATCAAGCCGGGCCGCTGCCAGACCATGACGCACGATTACAAGCGGCACGGCACCACCACTCTGTTCGCCGCCCTCAGCGTGCTCGACGGCACGGTGATCGGCCGCTGCATGCAGCGCCATCGCCACCTCGAATTCATCCGCTTTCTCAATGCCGTCGAGCGCCAAGTCCCCGCTGGCAAGTTGATCCACACAGTGCTCGACAACTATGCCACCCACAAACACCCCAAGGTGCTGACTTGGCTGGCGCGTCATCCGCGCTGGACCTTTCATTTCACCCCAACCTCAGCCTCCTGGCTCAACGCGGTCGAGAACTTCTTCTCCAAGATGACGCGACAACGCATCCGCCGTGGTGTGTTCCGCTCGATCGTCGACCTGCAGACCGCCATCAATGCTTATCTCGCCGAACACAATACCAGCCCCAAACCCTTCCTCTGGACCAAATCCGCCGAGGCCATCCTGGCCAAGCTCGACCGTCTTCCTGTAACATCTCTTTGCGTCAGTGCACTGCACTAGGCTCGCCGCCAAATCACGCCGCGGTCGCATAAGTGGCGCGGCCGATCGCCAGCAGCTGGCCCGCCTCGTTCGCCACATCGACGTCGACGACACCGACCAGCCTGCCGCTGCGCCGCACGGTGGCGGTGACGATCAACGCGGTGTCGATCGCCGGGCGCAGATAATCGACGCGGAAATTCACCGTCGGCAGCGGCCGGCCCAGCAGCATCACCAGTGCATAATCGCCGACCGTGTCGATGATCGCTGCAATCGGGCCGCCGTGCCACTGGCCGCTGCCGCGCCCGCGCTCGAATTCCGGCCGCATCGCGGCGAGCATCACCAGCTGCTGCTTTACCGGGTCGGCGCTCAGCACCGTCAGGTTCAACAGCTCGATGAACGCCGACTGCCCGAGGCGCTCTTGGATCTCCTCCTTGCTGAGCGGCAGATCGCTCATGGCACGATCAAGAGCTTGCCGAAGACTTGGCGGTCTTCGAGCCGTGTCAGCGCTTCCGCCGCGCGCTCGAGGGGATAGGTAGCGTCGATTACGGCCTTGAGCCGGCCCGACTGCACCATGTCCAACAATGCCGCGATATCCTCGCGCGCCCAGCCGTTGGAACCGAGGATCTGCAGCTCGAAGGTCCAGATGAAGCGGATGTCCTCGGGCGGGTCGTAGCCGGCGGTGGCACCGCAGGTCAACAGCCGGCCACCAACGCGCAGGACCCGCAGACTGCGAGTCCAACTATCGCCGCCGGTGTAGTTAACGACCACGTCGACGCCGCGGTCGCTGCCCGCGCCACGCCGCGCCGGCTTGCCGTAACGTGAGTAGATCGTCTGGACGAAATCCTCTTGCGCGTAGTTGATCGTATCGTCGGCGCCGAGCCCGCGCAGCCGAGCAGCTTTTTCCACCGACCCGGCGGCGGCGATCACCGTGGCGCCGGCCAGCTTGGCGAGCTGGACGCAGCACACCCCGACACCGCCGGAGGCGCCGAGGATCAGCACCTTTTCGCCTGCCGTCACCCGGCCCTTGGTGAACATCATCCGCCGTGCCGTGCCATAAGCGCAGGGGAGCGCCGCGGCTTCCTCGAAACCGACGCCGTCGGGGATCTTGACGAGCTGATGTGCGCGCAGGCGGCAATATTCGGCGAGCCCGCCATGCACCGTCTCGCCGGTCAGCCCGCCCTCGACCCGGTTGATCGGGTCACCGAGCACGCGGTCGCCCATCTTCCAGCCGGAAATGCCGGGACCCGTCGCAGCGATCTCGCCGGCGACATCGAGGCCCATGATGGCCGGCATCGGGATCTTGATCCCTGGCATCCCGCGGCGGGTAAAAATGTCGTGGTAATTCAGTGAGGCGGCGCGGACCCGCACCACCACGTCGCCTGCGCCGGGCGCCGGATCGGGAAAGTCCGTCTCGTAACGCAATCCACCCTCGCCATGCTCGCGCAATACCACAGCCTTCATCTCGAACCCGGCCCGCTATGCCTTGTCGGTGTCCAATCGAGAATAGCGCGGCGACATCGCCGCGCTCTACCAGAAACGCCGACAGATTCTAGGTCAGGCTGCTACGCCGCGTTCGCTGACAGATGCTCGGCGAACCGCTCGAGGCAACTGGTCCAGCCGGCGTGGTGCGCCTCGCGCGCCAAGACGGATGCGAAGCCGGCCTGGTGCAGGGTGAGCCTGGTCTTGCCGCAGAGATCGGCGAAGGTCACCGTCACGAGCGTCTCGGGGCCGGGATTGCCCGCAAGGTCGTCCGTGACGTAAGTGAGGACAAGCCGCTCGGGCGCCACGATCTCGCGGTAGACGCCGTGCTTGCGAATGACGCTTCCGTCGGGCGCACGCATCGAGCGCGACCAGATGCCGCCCGGACGGACGTCCATCCGGGCAGAAATCGTCGTAACGCCGCGCGGTCCCCACCAGCGCACGAGGTGCTCAGGCTCGGTCCACATCTTGGAGACGAGCCGGCGCGGCGCGTCAAAAATCCGGGTGATGACGAGCTCGCGCTCCGCAGAGAGAGCGGCGGCGTCAGCTGTTATCGCCATCCTTCCTCTCCCCTCTCTGCAATTCGCCGAGATATTCGTCGAGGCGATCAAAGCTGTCGTCCCAGAAACGGCGGTAGTGCTCGAGCCACTGGGCGGCGTCCTTGAGCGGCCCCGCCTCGAGCCGGCAGGGCCGCCACTGCGCCTTGCGGCCGCGTGCGATCAGCCCGGCGCGTTCCAGCACCTTCAAGTGCTTCGAGACGGCAGGAAGGCTCATCGCAAAGGGCTCCGCGAGCTCGCCGACCGTGGCCTCGCCAGCGGCTAGACGCGCCAGGATCGCGCGCCGCGTCGGATCGGCGAGCGCGGCATAGGTGGTGCTGAGGTGATCAGGTAACATGCTGTCACGAACCATTCGGTTAAGTAACTATGCGGTCAAATAGATAACACAGATATGGGTGTCAAGGGACCGCCGTTGGCGTTTTCCGCCGGTTGCAGGTATGCACAATCAAACCCGCACCGCGCGTACGATCAGCGCATCGACGGCGGTGATATTGCTGCCCGTGCAGATCAGCGGGTTGAGGTCGAATTCGCTGACGAGGTGGCACTGGTCGGCGATGAATTCGGAGGCGCGGCTGATAATGTCGCAGAGAAGCGCCAGATCGACCCCAGGCAGCCCACGATAGCCTTGCAGCAGGCGGAAGGCGCGCAATTCGCGCAATAGCGCTTCCGCTTCGTGCGGCCCGATCGGCGCCGGCGCCAGTGCGGTATCGTTCAGCACCTCGACGAGAACGCCGCCGAGTCCGACGACCACCAGCGGGCCGAATTGCGCGTCGACACGCCCGCCGACGACGATCTCTACCCCCTGCGGCACCATCTTTTGGACCAGCACGCCGTCGAGGCGTGGCGCCGGCGACTGCGCCGCAATGCGCTTGAGGATCGCATCATGCGCGGCTCCGACCTCCTCTGCGTTGTGCAAGTTGAGGCGGATCACGCCGGCTTCGGTCTTGTGCGGCAAATCGCGCGAGAGGGCCTTCAGCGCCACCGGGAAACCCAACGCCTCGGCTGCCGCGACCGCACCGTCGCGGTCGGCGGCGAGGCGCTCTTCGACGCAGGGGATGCCGTATGCCCCGAGTGCCGCCTTGGCTTCGCGCTCCGTCAAAGTCGCGGCGGCAGCGGCGGCGATCAGCCTCGCCGCCGCATCTTTCGCGGCCGGCGGCGCCAGCCTGCGCGGCTCTTGCTGGCCCTCCGCCCGCCGCGCGGCGCGCCGGTTCGCGGCGGCCAGTGCTGCAAAGCAGCTGCTCATCGTCGGGAACAGAGCGATGTTCCGGGCCTGCTCGCGTTCCCTGGCACCCGGTCCGTCGCGCCATTCGCTCTGCCAGGCGCTGCAAATGATCTTGCCGTAGCGGCCGGCGAGCTCGTCATAGACCGGGATGAACCGTGTCCCCGCTTCGGAAGAATAAACGGCCGGTATCGCTAGCGCACCGTATTCCGGCGCGCCGAGCAGCGCCTCGACGCACTCGATCAAAGAGTTCGGGTCGTTGATGACCTGTGCGGTCACGTCGCACGGGTTGCGCGCCGCGCCGAACTCGGGAATGCGCGCCTCGAGGATCGCACGCACACCGGGGTTCGGCTGTGGCAATGGCACGCCGTGCTGCTCGGCGCGATCGGCGGCCATGATCGCAGAGCCACCCGAGGCGGCAACGACCGCGACACCCGGTGCGGTGGGCTTGGGTGCCTTGGCAAAGAACGAGGCGGTCGGAATCAGCGATTCGTAATCCTCGACGAGGACGACGCCGGCCCGCCGGAATGCGGCACGGTAGGCGGCGTAGGAGCCGGCGAGCGAGCCGGTGTGCGAAAGTGCGGCCACCGCACCCTCCTCGCCGGTCGCCATCTTGTAGACGACGAGCGGCTTGTCGGCCTGCCACGCCAACTCCGCTGCGGCGAGCAGGCGTTCGGGCTCGCTCATGCCTTCGAATAGGCAGGCGATGACGGCGCAGGCGGGATCGTCGACCAGATAGGCTACGCAGTCGGCCATGTCGATGTCACAGGAATTGCCCGAGGTCAGCACATGGCTGAACGACACGCCGCGCTTCACTGCCTGCGCCAGCGCCATGCCGAGTGCACCTGATTGGCTGACGAGGCCGATCGCCCGCCATGCGGGCGGTGGCACCGGGGTGATGTCCATAAAGGTAATCGCCGCGCCGCATACCGCATTGACCATACCGACGGTGTTCGGCCCTAACAGCGCCATGCCGCTCTGCTGCGCGATTGCGGCAATGCGGACCTGTTCGGCGATGCGCTCCGCCCGACCGGTTTCGGCATAGCCCGAGGCAAAGACGATCGCACCCCCCACCCCAGCGACGACGCATTCGCGGACGATCGGTTCGACCGCCTCGCGCGCGGTCGCGATCAGCGCGCAATCGACCGTCTCCGGCACCGCGCCGATGCTCGGGTAACAAGCCAACTCGCCGATCTGCGAATAGCGCGCGTTGACCGGATAGACCCGGCCGCCATAGCCGCCGAGATTGCGCAGGACCGCCGCGCCGAACGCGCCGGGCCTCGGCGAGGCGCCGATGACGGCGATGCTGGACGGGTGCAACAGTCGCTCCAACGCCTGGTGGCGCCGCAGCGGCCGGGACAATGTATTCATCGGGCTGTGAGGCGGTCAGACACCGGCAACGGCGTCCTGAAGCTCGGCCGTCCAGGCCGGATCATCGAACGCGCTCGCCGGCCAGGGCAGACCGTAGTGGTCGCGCAACATTGTCCCGGTGTATTCGGTCCGGAACAGCTCGCGCCGCTGCAAGATCGGGATCACATCGGCGCTGAACACGTCGAGCTGTGCCGGCAGCAGGGGCGGCATAATGTTGAACCCGTCCGCCGCACCATATTTGAACCAGTCCTCAATCAGCTCGGCAATCTGTTCCGGCGTCCCGGCGGTGACGAAATGCCCGCGCGCGCCGGCCAGATAGCCGAGCAATTGGCGCAATGTCGGCTTGTCGCGCTTCACCAGATTGAGGATCACCTCGGTGCGGCTGCGCGCCGCCTCTACCGAGGCCGGGTCGGGGAAATCCGCGGCCGAGAGAATGCGATCAAGCGGCAGATGCGAGAAATCATACCCACCGAAGCGGCCCGACAGCCGCTTGCGCCCGACCTCCGGGTCGGTGAGCTCGTTGAGCTCACGCACAAGGCGTTGCGCCTCGGTTTCGGTCCCGGCGATCATCGGGCTGAGGCCGGGCAGGATCAGCATCTGCTCCGGCCGCCGTCCCTCGGCCGCCGCCAGCGTCTTCAGATCGGCGTAGAACTCCTGCGCCGTCGCCTTCGCCATGTGGGCGGTGAACACGGCATCGGCATGCCGCGCGGCAAAGCGGCGACCGGCGTCGGACGAGCCCGCCTGCACCAGCACCGGCCGGCCCTGCGGGCAGCGCGGCATGTTGAGTGGCCCGGCCACCGTATAGAAATCGCCGCGATGATTGATCGATCTCATGCGGTCACGGCGCGCGTAGACTCCGGCGACCCGGTCGTCGATGACCGCATCCGTGGCCCAGCTGTCCCACAGGGCCTTCACCACCTCCATGAACTCCTCGCCCCGGGCGTAGCGGTCGGCGTGGGTTACCTGCCCGGCGCCGCCGTAGTTTTCCGCCGCGGTCGCGAGCCAAGAGGTCACGATGTTCCAGGCCGCACGGCCCCTGCTGATGTGGTCGATCGAGGCGAACTGTCGCGCGAGATTGAACGGTTCGGTGTAGGTGGTCGAGGCCGTTGCGATCAACCCGACCCGGCTTGTCGCCACCGCCATCGCCGTCAGTACAGTGATCGGCTCGAGCCAGGTACGCGGTGCCTGAGCTACATCGCCGCCCAGCGCCAGTTGGTCGGCGAGGAAAACGGAATCGAACAGCGCGGCTTCGGCGCGCTGCGCCAGATCCTGGTAATAGCGGATGTCGGTCAAGGGCAGCGGCGAGGAAGTCCGATGGCGCCACGACGCCTCGTGATGACCGCGGCTGTGGATGAACAGATTGAGGTGCAATTGCCGTTTCATCGGGTCGGTCCTTGCTGGTGCCTGCCGCCGGGTCCTCGATGGGAGGGTGGACGCCGCATCGGAAACGTATGTCCCGGCGGTCAGCTCGGGCAAGACGCTTGCACAACTAGGCTGGACTCGCACCGTCATTCCGCTACCAGCGGCCACCAACCCCCCCGATCGGCGCGCCGAACCATTGCACCCATTTGCGGGTTCTTGGGCTACATTTGGGGCGACGCGTGGATCCGCGGCGTCATCGCCGATGTGTCACCCGGAGACCGCCTCCCTTTCCTGGTGCTGGCCCTTGCAGGAGAACGACGCCATGTCTCGTCCGCGAGCCCTTGAAGACGTTCGCGTGGTGGATTTTAGCTGGGTACGGGCCGGGCCATGGGCCACGCGCTGGCTAGGGGCTCTTGGGGCCGAGATCATCAAAATCGAGTGGCCTGAGAATGAGCGTGGCAGGTTGCCAAGTACCACCACGCCTCAGAATCTCGAGGTCAATCTGAACACCTCGGGAAACTTCAATGACACGAACGTCAACAAGAAGAGCCTCAGTCTCAATGTACGGAGCGCCAAAGGCCTGGAGATCGTGAAGCGGCTGATCGCCATCTCCGACATCGTGATTGAGAATTTCAGCTCCCGGGTTCTGCAGAACTGGGGCCTCGGTTATCAGGAGCTGTGCAGAGTCAAACCGGATATCGTATATGTGTCGATGTCAGGTTACGGCCATACGGGTCGGCATCATCATTACACCACTTTCGGTCCTGTCGCCCAGGCGGTCTCAGGGTTGACCTATATCTCCGGCTTGCCCGACAAACCGCCGGCTGGCTGGGGCTGGTCGTATATGGACGATACCGGCGGCATGTACGGGGCAATGTGTGCCCTCACCGGCCTCTATCATCGCAATATGACGGGGCAAGGCCAACATATCGACCTGTCTCAGATGGTGTCGAGTGTTCCCCTCAACGGTCCAGCGCTGCTGGACTTTACGGTGAACGGGCGGGGCTCGCGCCGGGCCGGCTATCCTCCCGGCAACCGTGCGCATTGGCCGGACACGCCACTGGTCAACAACTACCGTGGACCAACGGTTGCACCCCACAATGCCTATCGCACCCATCCTGGCGAATACAACGACTGGTGCGTTATTGTCTGCCACTCCGACGAGGAATGGCAGCGACTGGTGCAGGCGATGGGCGCTCCGTCCTGGGCCTCCTCGCCAAAATTTGCCACGGTCATCGGACGCCTGCAGCACCAGGAGGAATTGGACGACAAGATCGAAGCGTGGAGCATGACACTGGGAAAGTACGAGCTGACGGAGCGCTGCCAAGCTGCGGGAGTTCGCGCCCTTCCTGTGCAAAGTGCCGAAGACCGGGTGGAGCGTGACCCTCAGCTGCGCCACCGGCAGATATATCTGGCGATAGAGCATCCAGCGCTCGGACTACACAAGGTGCAGAATGCCCCGTTCAAACTCTCGGAGACCCCGGCGTCGAACCATCTGCCGAGCCCCCTGATCGGTCAACACACCAGGGAGATTGTCGAAGGCTTGCTGGGGTTCAGCCACGAAGAGCTCCGCGCCGGCTTCGCCGACGGCACATTCTGGCCGACAAACCGGACACGCTTTTCTTACATGGAGGAGATGCTCCAGTGAGCGAAGCCCAGCCTCTGCCGGGCCCGCTGGCGGGCCTCAGAATCTTAGAGATCGCCGATGAAACGGGCCAGTTCTGCGGCAAGCTTCTTGGCGATCTCGGCGCCGACGTGGTCAAGATCGAACCCCCGGGCGGCGAGCCCAACCGCCATGTCGGGCCGTTCCTCGACGACATCCCGCACCCGGAGCGCAGTCTCTCTTTTTGGTATTACAATACGTCCAAACGCGGCATCACGCTCAGTCTGGAAACTGCCGACGGGCGCCGGCTTTTCCGGCGTTTGGCGGCGACATCGGACGTCATTCTTGAAACCTTTCGGCCAGGGTTCGCGGCGTCGCTGGGGCTCGATTACGAGTCGCTGCGCAAAGAAAACCAGGGGCTGATCATGTGCGCCTTGACTCCCTTCGGCCAGACCGGTCCCTGGCGGGACTATGCCTCGAGCGACCTGCTGCACATGGCAGCGGGTGGCGAGATGGCCTCATGCGGCTATGACGAGGCGGACGTGCCGAATGCGCCGCCGATTGCTCCCGGCGGCGGCAACGCCTCGCACATGGGCGGTCATTTTGCTTACATGGCCATCATGGCTGCTCTGGTCTACCGAACGATTGCTGGGAAAGGGCAGTATATCGACGCGTCGATCCATGAGGCTTGCGCGCTGACGACCGAGGCGGCAATCGCCAACTACATCTACCGGGGAGAGGTGCTGCGGCGTCAGACAGGTCGCCATCATGCAGCCGGTCCCACACCTCGCACGCAGTTCCGCGCCAAGGACGGCAGGTACGTCTGCGCGCTTGTGGGGGGGCGGATCAACCCTAAATACGTCAAGGAATTGGCAGACCTGCTCGACACCTACGGCATGGCTGGTGATCTCAATGACCCCAAATACCAGGAGCCGGCAGTCATTGCGGCGAACACGTCTCACATAATCGATGACCTCGTCGCCAACTTCATTGCCAGCTTGCCGGCAGAGGAGGTTTACCACGCTGCCCAGGAACGCGGCTTCACCTGGGGGGCGGTGCGTGCCCCGGAGGCGCTCCTTGACGACGGCCACCTGCACGACCGCGGCTTCTGGAAAGAGGTGGAGCACCCGGAGCTCGGCCGCAGCTTCGTCTACCCGGGCGAGGCGGCCATCTATAACGGCTCTCCGTGGCGGATCTCCAGACGAGCACCGCTGATCGGCGAGCACAATACGGAAATCTTCTGCAATGAATTGGGACTGCCTCGCAGTGAGCTCTCCGTTCTGGCGGAAAATCGTGTGATCTAGCTAGTGATTGGTTTTCGCTGACGGAGGGCGATCAACGATGCTCGTAAAACAGGTTGACCGCACTTATCTGGAGGCACCGGCGAACGCGGAACCCGCTGATAATGTGGTGACGCCAGATTATTACACGCAGCTGCCACAAATCCGTCTGACGGGCGATTCAACCGGTCGTCCAATGCACCCAGAAATACCAACAGAAGTAACGCTCGACGGCAATGACGTTGCCAAACTTGTCGAATGCGCTATCAGGGATCCCGCCCCGAATATGCGATATGCTGTGTTAGCCGCTATTTGGAGTCACCCCGAATCCTTTCGACAGATTTTCCAGTTCGGTCTTAAAGCACCTATCAGTTTTCCTGCAATACGCGAGATCGTGGCGGAGAAGCTTGATAAATGCTCGGCTACACCGGAATCTCCGGCTTCGAACCCGGTCAAGCGGGATGTCAAAACGCTGCTGCCTCGGATGCCCTTGCCGGCGCACCTGAGAGATCGTGGCAGGCGATAATCGAGGCTCGGCGCCGTCCCCGGACGACATCGAGGCCATCGTCTCGGGAAACCCAAACAGCAGGGAGCAGGGCGAACAGATGAGCGGCTGGAGCAAGGTGACCAAGCCGATCCCCGTTCCAAACGAGTAGACGAAGCCATTCTGGGATGCGGCCGGTCGTCCACGGTACCTCCGAGGATCGGCCGGGTCGGGTAGAGTCGAGATGTGGCGCAGTGGCTGTAGGCCGAACATATCTGTTGCCGCCCCTTTCGTCTGGCGGTGCCTCACTGGCTCGACCGTGGCTCTGTTTCCACACCCCGCTCATCGAACCGGACGT
>Ga0306921_10002650_pt1 | contig 17991 bp, 19 predicted proteins | sample sta12Cox44000080_FD_203760 | JGI IMG/M metagenome (GOLD analysis project Ga0306921, IMG submission 203760) | Lab enrichment of tropical soil microbial communities from Luquillo Experimental Forest, Puerto Rico - statoxic.12C.oxic.44.000.080 (v2)... | ecosystem: Environmental > Terrestrial >... | reverse complement strand
TCTTGCGCCATCCGACACGCGAAACGGCGTGATCTCGAGTGCGCGGGTGTCGCGAGAGTGCGCTGGTGTCGCGAACGTAAGCGGGTGATGCGGCGAGTCAGATCAGCGGGTTACGACGAAGTGTGCGGAACTTCAGGTGGTGAGGCCCCGGTAGCTCGGTCGATTAACAGTCAGGCGCTCTACCGACTGAGCTACCGGGGAATATCTTGGATTATAGCGTAGTTGTCTCTCGATTGCGGTGGTCTGACCACGCAATGCCACCAAAATGCTACCACTTGCTTTCATGCAGACTCTAGGCGCGTGGTAGGCTTCGCGTGTCCGAGACTTCCCACGCACCTTCACGAATCAAGGGAGAGGCGAGCGTGCATCACTTCCCGTTCTGTCCACGCGACAGCGGAAAGGTGAGAAAGAGACGCTCGGTCCTGTCAACGATATGCACAGCGTCGAACGGAAGCGGAAGTTCGAGAACCTCGCGGCTCGATGAAGTCGCAGACCGCGCAGGCACATCTTCGTCGAATCACCAATCCTCTACCGCGATGAACAATGGTAAAACGTATCAGGATTTTCAAAGGATGGGATCAGCGCGGTGCAGTATTTTGAGCGCCATGATTTTATCGCGGCTCGCTGGCGGCTGCACTCATCGCACAGGGGGCACTGAATGGATGCTCTCGCCCCGCAGATTGCGGCAGCGCTGATCGACATCGGCGCGGTGAGCTTCACTCCGCAAGCGCCGATCACGTTCAAATCGGGGCTGCTCTCGCCGATTTACGCCGATAATCGGAAGGTTCCCTTTCACCCGCAGGCATGGCGGCTGGTGATCGACGGGTTTCAGCGCCTGATGCACAGCCTGAGCTTCAACCCCGACCTGATCGCCGGGATCGAGACGGCGGGCATTCCGCATGGCGCGGCGCTGGCTTATCAGATGGGTAAGCCCTTCGTGTTTGTGCGCAAGCAGGCGAAGGATCACGGCGCAAAGAAGCGGGTCGAAGGCGGCGACGTTGAGGGCAAGCGCGTGCTGCTGATTGAGGATCACATCAGCACGGGCGGGAGCAGCCTCGCGGGGGTGGATGCGCTGCGCCAAGACGGCGCGCGTATGGAGCACTGCTTCGCGATTTCCAGCTACGGCTTCCCCGAAGCGGCGCAGCAGTTTGGCGGTGCGCACGTTCAACTTCATACGTTGGTCACGCTGCCGACTATTCTGGACTCGGCGCGGCAAAAGGGCCGCTTCGGCGAAAGCGAATTCGCGGTATTACAGGATTGGATCAGCGACCCGCATGGGTGGGCAGAGCGACAGGGGTTTGTGAAATGAATGTAATCGACAATTACAATGCCCGCGTCGACGCGGCGAATTCGCTGGTATGTGTGGGGCTGGATTCGGATCATCGCCGTCTGCCGGAGCGCTTCGCAGGGAGCGCCACGCCGCAGTTCGATTTCAACCGCTGGGTGATCGACCAGACGCACGAGTTCGCCAGCGCCTACAAGCCGAACATCGCCTTCTACGAGGCACGCGGCGATACAGGTCTGCGCGATCTGAAGGCCACGATTGACTATCTGCACGCCAATCACCCCGATATTCTGACGATCTGCGATGCCAAGCGTGCGGATATCGGCAGCACCAATGAAGGCTACGTCGAAGCGATCTTCGATTGGCTGGGCTTTGATGCGGTGACGCTGCATCCGTATCTGGGGCGGGAGGCGCTGGCTCCATTTCTGGAACGCGCCGATAAAGGCTGCATCATCCTATGCCGCACCTCGAGCCCCGGCGCGGGCGAGTTTCAGGATGCCCTGATCGGTGGCAGGCCGCTGTGGAGCATCGTTGCACAGACGGTGTGCGAGCAGTGGAACCAGCACGGCAACTGCATGCTGGTGACGGGAGCCACCTACCCTGAAGAACTGAAGCGCGTCCGCGAGATCGTCGGCGATATGACGCTGCTTGTGCCGGGCATCGGCGCGCAGGGCGGCGAGGTGGAGCGCACCGTATTGGCAGGGCTGAACTCACAGCGCAAGGGGCTGATCATCAGCTCGTCGCGTGGGATCATCTTCGCGGAGAATCCGGGCGAGGAGGCGCGCAAGCTGCGCGATCAGATCAACCAGAAACGTTGAGCGGCCACCCGTAAATTTGCTTAGACGCGGAGGTCGGTGGCTCGCCGGATCACCGTGACCTTCTCGTAGGAGCCCCACGTTCTCGTCTCCGTCAGCCCGGGCTTGTCGGCTCGTTGCACGCGTGCGTCGGTCTTCTTGCCTCCACCTGTCGTGTGAGGACGGCCGACCACTTCCCACTGGCCAGTCTCGTCGCTCAATTTGTCTCCGACCTGAAGTTGCATGGGGAACACGCGAGTGGTGCCCGGTGGCTCGGGCGGCGGCATCCCAGGGAGCGGAGTCTGGACGGGCTTAGATACGGGCTTGGACTTCTGGCGCTTCTTCTCTTGGCGTTTCGCCACCTAGGCTACCAAGACGCGGTTGATGCGAAGCCAGGGTGCCAGCGGGCGTCGGGCAATTAGGCCGGCCTAGTTCGGGCTGGCCCGGTCACTGCGCCTTGATCTCTTTATTGGCTTCGGTGTTCACCCGACGCAGACGAATCGTGATGAACGCTCGCCGCTCCATCAGTTTTCGCTCATTGGATGATCTCGTCGGCTCGCAGGAGCAGAGTCCGCGGGATCGTCAGGCCAAGTTAGGCTCTCCCAGTCCGTGTCCTCTTTGCTGCCGAGGTAGGCGACGCGAGAGACGCCGGGCAGCGTCTCTCTCAAGAGCCCCAGGCGCTTGCCCTCGATCTCCGGCCCCAGCAGGCGATTCGACATGAGCTATTTGCCGAGCCGACCCCGCTCCCGCGCCCTGCCGCGTGGTCGAACTCCAAAGGCAGCAAGTGGATAGTTTGAACGGGTGCACGATCTTATAGGTTCCGAACTTGAGGAATCGAAAAGAGAATTGAGGTTTCGCCTCGTTTGAGCGCGGTGGCCTTGTCGTTTCAAGATTGCTGACGTCATCACCCTGATCAAACGATGAGCCGTCTCTTCACGGTCTTTCGATAGTCCTGGTACGACCGAGCGACGGCTCCGACTAATTCGTTTAACTGGCGGGCGCCCTTGTCGTAGCGGGCCTCACCCTCGAAGTCCGCCGGGTCCGCTTCTCGATCGCCGTTCAAGCTGGGAAGCATACAGAGACATCCGCCGCGCTGCTCGGGCCGAATCCCATACGCTCTGAAGTACTGGGCGGTGAAGTCCAAAAGATTGTTGAGGCTGCCTAGGAGGCGCACTGTTGCATCACCGATTCTTTTGTCCCTGTAGTGATGCCCGGTCTCTTCGAAGTAGTAGCTGAAGCGGGTCATCGCCCTCAATTCATCTCTGGTGAAGGCATGCAGAGTCGCGAGCGTCCGAAGGGTATCTACTAGCCCGATTTCGGTTAGCAAAGCATCCGCGCCCGCGAAGATCGCCCTGTCGTGCTGTCGGTGCTCATCACGGCGCAGAACCGCAATGATGCGATGGTGCCAGTCCAATAGCCGGTCAAGCACATCCCATCGTAGCTCCCTGGGGAGCAAAGCTTGAAATCAAGAGGCGAGCCCATGAGCCCAGCGGGCTCGGAGAATCGTCGCCAAATGGCGAGCTAGTCCTAATTCTCGATTGACCCCAATTCTTATAATTGCGTGCGCCGGGCAGAGTCGATCCAAGCTGCGACTGTCAGCACATCGACGTGGCCAAACGGTCGCTCTCGCGTGTTCGCAAGTGCGAGTACGCCCCCTCAGCTTCTATCGAGATAGCGCTTTGCGAATCTTGTCGTGCCACAAGAGAATTTGGTCGTGCCACAAGAGACAGACAACATAACCCGCTGCGAACGCGAGAACGTGCGAACTGTACAGCCAGGCGAGCGTCTCATGTAACGCAACAGATATTACGGACAGAATGACGAGAGCGACGACGATGATGACGGCACCTAAGACGACGGCGGCTGTGAAACCGAGCACTGAATTATCCCTCAGGCGACTCATTGTGGCCCTCCACACCGACGCAGAGTGCGAGCATTCTTACTCCTCCAATGAACTCGAACTGCACAATCAACATCCAATCTTGACACAGTTGCCCGTGATCGCCATTTTGTGTTCTACAAGTGATTGATTTGTCAGCGCGCGTGGCGGGAGCTCAGCTCGATGCGAACTCAGCAGCAGCGGACAGTCGTGGTGCTCGTCAGTATTGCGTGATGTGCTGCACCGCCTGGAGCGATGTGACCAATGCCGTCCAGGAGTCCAGCCACGTGCGCAGAGCCCAGAGTGCTCCGTCATACGAGGGTAGAGAGCACCCGGTGAATCCCACTGCTGCACGGAGGAGTCGGCCACGTTGATCGATCACTGGCCCCCCACAGGACGAAGGCCCACGGGCTCTGGCAGAGGCTGCCCCGTGCGGCCCGCTTCCGTGAAGCATTGCACGATCTCTTCTCGGTCCCCGGGGGTGGTGTACCTGAATGTGATCCGACCGTCGAGATCAACCCGTTCGAGCGTGGCGGATGTCGAATTGCACTTTGCCCACCGCGCATAGGCCAGGTCCTGCTGTGGCGTGTTCGCGATGGTGCATGCCCCCACGAAGAGCGCGAACACGCAGACCGCTCTTACATATTGGAGCCGCCGGCCGCGTGGGTCGAGCACGCTATTCGATCACCTGATCTGCCCGTCCGAGCACTGACGGCGGGATGGTGAGTCCGGTCCTTCAACACGATCCCTTCGCCGCCCATGCCCACCCAGGTCTCGTACAGCGACTCCGGGCACGGTGTTGGAGAAGTAGCGAGCACTAGTGAATCTGCGCACGTTGTCCGACCCAGAAGGGCGCCCGGAGCTCGCGCTTCAGCACCTTGCCCGGGCCGGATTTCGGCAGCGGCTCACGCCGCAGGTCGATCTGCCGCGGCACCTTGTAGCCGGCGATGCGCTCGCGGCAGAACCCGATGAGCGCGATGGCGTCGACCTCGTGTTCGGGGCGCGGCACGACGACGGCGTGCACCGCCTCGCCCCATTTCGCGTCGGGCACGCCGAAGACCGCGGCCTCAAGCACGGCGGGGTGCAGATAGAGCACTTCCTCGACCTCGGTGCTGTAGACGTTCTCGCCGCCGGAGATGATCATGTCCTTCGCGCGGTCGACGAGGAAGAGGTAGCCCTCGGCGTTCATGAAGCCGAGATCACCACTGTGGTACCACCTGTCTCGAAGCACGGCCGCCGTCTCTGCGGGCTTGTTCCAGTACCCCGGCATGATGTTGGGGCCGCGCACGACCACCTCACCCGTCCCGCCGGGCGGGAGCTCGCGGTCGTTCGAGTCGAAGATGCGGACGTCGACGCCGGCCACGGCCTGCCCGCACGAGCGGGCCAGAGCGCCATCGAGCAGATGTTCCTCGCGACGTAACGCCGTGGCGAGCGGCGCCATCTCCGTGGCGCCGTAGAGGTGGGCGAGCTCGGCGCGCGGGAAGGCAGCGTGCGCCCGACGTACCACCTCCGTGGCAATGGGCGAGCCGCCGTGGCCGATCGATCGCACCGTCTCGACCGATCGCGGTCGCGCCAGCTGCTCCTCGGCGAGTGCGGCGATCATTGTCGGCACGCCGAGCGTGATCGTGATCCGCTCCGCGGCGATCGTATCGAGCGCGGCCACAGGATCGAATCCGGGAAGGATCACCTGGCGGCCGCCGACCCACACCGTGGCGAGCACCGCCACCGAGCCGGCGGCATGGAACATCGGTGCCATGATCAGGAAGGCGTCTTCGGGACCTTGCTGCATGGCGACGAGCCAGTGCACGGTGTTGGCCATCAGGTTGCGATGAGTCAACATCACGCCCTTCGAGGCCCCGGTGGTGCCGCCCGTGTAGAAGAGACCCGCCAGCGTGTCCTCCGTCACGCCGACGCCGAGCTCAGCCTCGGGCGATGCCGCGAGCAGGCGCTCGTAGTCGTCGGGCAGGCTGATCACGCGCTCGACCGTCTTCGCGAGGCCCCCGGGATCACGATCGGTGATCAGCAGACGCGCGCCCGCGTCCTCGAGCGCGTAACGCAGCTCGGGCTCGGCGTGACGTGTATTCAGCGGGACCAGCACGCGTCCCGACGCCGGCACCGCCATGTAGATCTCGAGGTACTGGTGGCTGTTCAACGCCAAGACGGCCACGCGGTCGCCAGCCTCGACGCCGAGCCGGGTCAGGGCTCCGGCCAGGCGGCGACACCGCGACCAGGTCTCGGCGTAGGTGAGCCGCAGACGCCCGCTGATCATGGCGACGTCGTTCGCAAACAGCTTCTGCGCGCGGTAGAGCGGATCGACGAAGGTGTACATGAGGTCCTCGATTCGGCGCGATCTACGGCGTCCCAGTAATGTTTCCGCCTGGCCGCGGGGTTACGACCTGCTGCAATTCGCGAAGCCGTTCGACTTCCTGGATCAGCTCGGCCTTCGTCAACCTTCGTGGGGATCGCGGGGATTTCGACTTCACGCCAACTCCCCCGTCTCCGCCTCCGCCTGCTTCAACCAATACGTCATCCCCATCTCGCGGTACATCGTCGTCGCGGTGGCTTGGTGCTCTTGCGCCTGCTCGCGCTTGCCCGTGCGCCGGTAAAGCTTGCCGAGGCCGAGGTGGCAGTGGGCGACAGCGGGTTCGCGCCGAGCCTCACTGCCGCATGAAGGAATGTCACCGCTCACGATAGCTCCGCCAGTAATGCTCGCGCATTCTTCGCCTGGGAGTTCGGTCCCGCACTTCCTGCACCGGACGCTGAGTCCCGCGCCACAGGCCATACAGAAGCGGGCCTGCGACAGATTCTCGTGCTCGCACCGGGGACAATTCATCTAACCCTCACGAGCCAGGTCGGCGACGGTCGGGACGGTGGGACGAAGTTAGCTCCCAGGACACTACGGGGTCAACAACCGGAATCAGCCGGAATCAGCCACAACCGGAATCAGCCAGGCGATCGCCGATCTGGAGTTGCATAGGAAGAATGCGTGCCGTGGTCGGAAGCGAAGACTCAGGTACGTCGAGCTGCTGCTCAAGGACTTCTTCGATCGGAGATGGTTGCCGGGTTTCTCCCCATCCATTATGGGCATTCCCCTGATGTCGGCCGACGCGGCGATTGGGTAGGTGATCGCTACATGAGAGCTGTCTCCGGGGACGAACAGAAGCATTAGAAGGACGGCGTCGCGACAACTTCGCCTGTCGCCGCCACGACCGTCTGCCCCTGGGGCTACGCCGTGTCGGTGTCCGTTTCCGATCGGGTTGCTCGTATGCGGTTTGGCGCTTGGTGTCGCCCCCTTGATTCGGAAGTGGAGATCGTGACAGAAGCCGAGCCCGCGGATGCTCCGGTCCGAAATCGCCAGCTCCTAACTCAATTCCATGCAGAGGGGGATGCTAGATGCGATTCAAAGTGTTGACCGGGGTCATCGGAAGCCTCTTGGCGATAGCCACTGTAGCCCAAGCCGATCGGATCGGCGCACAACTGACTGGCTACGAGGAGTCGCCGTCCCTTGCCCAGGCCAGAGCGTCGGCTTCCGCCGGCGCTGCTTTACCGAGAGAGCCGTTAGTCCTTGCGCAGGCGCATCCGGCACAGGCGGGTCCAGTGGGTCCCGCGCCTGCTTCAGAGCAGCCCATCGGCCTGCCGCGGGTGAGGGACTACGAGCCGATCCCGGAGTTGCGGGACGTTTATTTCGACTTCGGCGCGGCGGAGATCAGGCCGGACGATGTAAAGACTCTGAACGTAAACGCAGCGTGGCTGCGCGCCCACCCCAGCTACCTCGTACTGATCGAGGGGCACTGCGACAATCGGGGCGCCACGAGTACGAAGAATGAGTTCAACGTGGATCTGGGGGAGCGGCGGGCCGACGCAGTAATGAAGCATCTCATCGCGCAGGGTGTTCACCCGAGCCGCATCATCACCCTGAGTTATGGAGAAGAGCGGCCGCAGTGTACCGAGGAGAATGAACGGTGCTGGAGCCAGAACAGACGATCACGCTTTCTCGTGAAGCCGCGCTAGCAGAGGAGCAAGGTCATGCACGAAGAAGCCAGCGGCGTTCCGGACGGTCCCGTATCGCCCTGTGGGCACCGTAATCCACCGAGCGCTCACTTCTGCGATGCCTGCGGCGTTAAGTTACCGATGCAATGTCCTAGTTGCTCCGCGATTAACCGCGGACAAGCAAACTTCTGTAGCAATTGCGGCATGGGGCTGCGCGACGTGTCACGAACCTATGCCACTCCATCCATCGTTCCCTCCCACTCATCGACGCCCAGTTCGCCTGCAACCGAGTCGCAGTCGGCGCTGGCTCTTCCTGAGCGATTCCTGCCGGCCAAACAGGCGACAAACGGAGGCATGGATGGACTGGACTCTGATGACCCGGGTCCGTGGACCTCGCAGAGTGGCAAAGAGTTGCCTGCGGAAGAGGAGGCCCAGCTTCTCAAGCGTGTAGTGCGATTCACCCAGCAACGTCGGCGGCGACGTGCGCGAATGTGGCTGGGGGCAGTGAGCGCGAGCATCGCTATCGGTGTTCTCGGCTCCGCTCTGGTCCGTAGTCACACTGCACAGCCGACCACCGAGCCGCCGCCGTTCATCGGCACTAACCCACAGGGGCGCATCGCCACCCTGGCTCGGGAGAGCGGGTCGGCGCCGAGTGCCCAGCGCACGCCGGCGAGCACGGGCCCTCCAGACACGACCGTCCAGCCGGATCGCGACAAGGGTTCGCCAGCTCCTGCCGCCCCGAAGACGTCGCCGGCCGTCGCTCCGGCCCATCCGCGAGCCGGGGGCGAGCTGACGTTCGTGGTCCCGGGCGAGCCTCCTTCATATGACGCCCACCGGGAGGAGACGTTTGCGCTGATACACCCGGCGGCGCCGCACTACAACACCTTGCTCCGCATTGACCCACTCGACCCTACGGGCACCCGAGTCGTCGGGGACCTGGCCACGTCGTGGACCGTCTCATCGGACAAGCGCACGTACGTTCTGAGGCTTCGTCGTGGGGTGAAGTTCCACGACGGCAGCGAGATGACCTCGCGGGACGTGCGCGCAACTTACGAGAAGATCATCAACCCCCCTCCCGGGATCACGTCGGCGCGCAAGGGCGAGTATCTCCAGGTGGAGACCGTCCAGACGCCTGAACCGTACGTCGTCGCCTTCAAGCTCAGGTGGCCATCGCCCTCGTTCATCCACTCGCTAGCGTCGCCGTGGAACTGGATCTACAAGGCGGACATCCTCGAGCGCGATGTCCGTTGGTACGAGAAGAACATCATGGGTACGGGGCCGTTCCTCTTCGTCGAGCACGTCAAGGGCTCGCGCTGGGTCGGCCGACGGAACCCGGAGTACTGGGACCGTGGCAAGCCGTATCTGGACGGTTACCAGGCGCTCTTCATCCGTGACGATGCCGATCAGGTGTCTGCCATCCGCTCAGGGCGCGCCCACATCCAGTTCCGTGGCTTTTCCCCGGCGCAGCGCGACGACATTGTCCGTGCGCTCGGTGAGAGAATCACCGTGCAGGAGAGCCCGTGGAACTGCGGGCTCGTCGTGGCCATCAACCATGACAAGGAGCCGTTTCACGATCCAGGCGTGCGCCGCGCCCTCTCGCTCGCGCTGGACCGCTACCGAGCCGCCGTCGCGCTGTCGAAGACCGCCATCGTCGAGGAGGTCGCGGGCGTGCAGGTGCCGGGGTCACCGTTCGCGACCCCGCCGGCGGAACTGATGAAGCTCGCCGGTTACGGGCGTGACATCCGCGAATCACGATCCGAGGCACGGCGCTTGCTGGCCGAGGCAGGCGTTCCCGATGGGTTCTCGTTCGTGCTCAAGAACCGCGATGTCCCGATGCCCTACCAGCACATCGGCACATGGCTCGTGGACGAGTGGCGTCGAATCGGGCTGAATGTGCGCCAGGAAATCCAGGAGTCGGGCCAGTACTTCAAGGATCTCCGTACCGGGAACTTCGAACTCAGCACCGATTTTCAGTGCGGCTACGTGGTCGATCCCGACCTGGACCTCTACAAGTTCCAGTCGCGGGGCCGGAGCGACGCCAACTACGGCCGGTACACCGATCCCGTGCTGGACGACCTCTACGTCCGCCAGAGTCGCTCGGTAGATCCCCAGCAGCGCGCGCGATACATCCGCGCCTTCGAAAGGCGCCTCCTCGACCAGGAGGCGCATTACATATATACGCTCCAGTGGCACCGACTGATACCGCACAGCTCCCGCGTGCGCGGCTGGACGATAACGCCCAGCCACTACCTCAACAATCAGCTCGACACTGTGTGGCTGGCGGAGTAAGCACGAGGCTTGAGATCGATGACGTCCACCTTCGAGCGGACCAGATCGGCCGCGAGGGCGGGGTAGCGATCATACTTGCCCTCGGCGCGGCGCTCGTCCTTAATGCCGATGCGCCCGCGGGACTCGATGGCGATGCTCTGGCCTTCCACATAGCCCAGCTCGCGTAGGCCTTGGCGGAAGGCCTCGAAACGGCGCTGTCTTGCCGGGTCCGAGCCGATGCTGAATCGTGCGCGAAGCCTCGCCGCCTCTTACGGGGAACGTTTCAAAACCCACTTGTCTGACCTGTTCACGACGAATTGGCTGCCAACAGAGATCGGCCCGTTCGATGCGGCCGTCTCATCCATCTGTCTCCACAACCTCCGCGACTTCGACCGTATCAGCGAGATCTATCGCGAGATTCGTGCTCATCTGAAGTCGAACGGGATTTTCCTCAACGAGGATTTGATTAATGCACCGACCGCCGAGCTGAAGCAGCGATACGATACCGTCTCAGCCAGACGACGCAAGCGAGCAGGAACCTCAGTTGAAGATCTTCAGGCAATGGTCCGACACAGCGGCAGCCTGGCCGCCGACCATGCGCCAACGGGTTCTTTTCCCGCGACCCTGGACCAACATCTTACGGCGCTGAAGGCGGCGGGCTTCAAAAACGTCGATTGCTTCTGGAAAGACCTGCGACGGGCCCTTATCGGCGGGTACGTCTAGTTCAGACGACCTTCGGTCGCTACCCCGATCCCTGAACTCTTTCGCGGACCTTCATCAACGCATTCTCGATGGCAGTGGGGAAATGGAACTCCGTTGACTCCAGCTCCATGCGTCTCGTCGTCCTTCCGGGACTTGCGGGTGGCGGAGGGCCTGGCATCGACCTTACCCTTCGGTTTTGGACCTCGACCCATCAGCTTCCCCTTGCCAACTATGAATCGGCCGGGGACAGGCTAGTTGAAGGGGCCTGCGTGGGCAAGTGGAGGCCGGGAGAAGCACTATTGCCCGCGGACCGGGGAGTGGCGGGCTAACCGGGCGCCAACTAAGGATTTACCAATCGTACCTGTCTGGTCAACTGATTCGACCGCCCGGCGGCCGAGCGCGATGTCAGCCTCCGATCGGTGGTAACCCTTACCAGGCAAATTCGGCGCCGTCCGCCCGAACCGGCGTGACTCCTCGGTCGATTTGCGCGAAAAGGCGGCCTTCGTCGTGAACCGAACCCGCGGCACGGCCTTTGCCGTCTCAAAGCCGAAGTGTGGAGTGATCGGAGCGCCTCGCCTGGGTCCTGGATCGTCGAAACGCTCCGTAGAGTCGGAGCGACGCTTTACGCCGCGGCGTTCGAGCTGATCGCCGACAACGGCCTCGTGCTCGCCGCCTCCATCGCCTTCTTCACGATTTTTTCCCTCGCTCCGCTGCTGCTGCTCGTCGTGGCGGTCGCCGGCCTGGCCTTCGGACAGGACCAGACGCGCGCCGAGATCCAGGCCCAGTTCGAGGCGCTCATGGGGTCCGGGAGCGCCGAGTTCATCGCCGGCGTCATCTCGCGCGCCTCGAAGGGCGCCGGGGGCGTGGCGGCGGTCGTCAGCATCGGCACACTGATCTTCGGCGCGACCGGAGTGTTCGTGCAGCTCAAGGCGGCGCTTAACACGGTCTGGGGCGTCCAGATCAAGGCCGACAAGCCGAGAACCACGCTGGTGCGCCTGCTCTGGGACCGGGTGCTCTCGTTCGCGATGATGCTCGTCGTGGCCTTCCTGCTTCTCGCCTCGCTCGCCATCAGCGCGGCGCTGGCCGCGCTCGCGCGCTGGACCGCCGCGCTCGTTCCCGGATGGGATGTGCTGACCTTCATCAACAACGGCGCGGTCTCGTTCGCCGTGATCACGTTCCTCTTCTGCGCGACCTACAAGATCCTGCCCGACGTGCGAATCGGCTGGCGGGTCGTCTGGTTCGGCGGCGCCGTGACGGCGATCCTCTTCACGCTCGGCAAGGAGCTGATCGGGATGTACCTCGGCCGGGATTCGATCGCATCCGTCTACGGCGCGGCCGGCTCGATGATCGTCATCCTGTTGTGGGTCTATTACTCGGCGATCATCTTCCTGTACGGCGCGGAGCTGACCCTGCTCTCGGCGAAGGCTCTGGGCTGGTCCTTCGAGCCGACCGAGGCGGCGGAGCAGCTCGACAAGGAACGAACCCGAGAGCGAGTCCCGGCCGCTCGACACGTCCAATAGCTCGATCTGACAGTAGCTTCCAGCACGCCCCTCTCGGCCCTTGACTCTTTAGCACTCATCGTCTACAAGTGCTAACGCGATTCTCAACACCCCAACTGGAGGGAGCAGGCAGATGAAGGTCCGTCCGCTGCACGATCGCATCATGGTGGAGCGTCTAGAGGAGCAGGAGGTCCGCCGGGGCGGGATCATCATCCCGGACACGGCCAAGGAGAAGCCGCAGGAGGGCAAGGTCATCGCCGTGGGCACCGGCAAGGTCGGCGACGACGGCAAGAAGATCCCCCTCGACGTGAAAGCCGGGAACAAGATCCTGTTCGGGAAGTACTCGGGCTCCGAGGTCAAGATCGACGACAAGGAATACCTCATCATGCGCGAGGAAGACGTCCTCGCGATTCTCGAGTAAGGAGGAGCGCGATCCATGCCGAAGCAGCTCAAGTTCGACGAGGAAGCCCGGAGCTCGCTGCTCAAGGGTGTGTCAGTGATGGCGGCGGCCGTGAAGGCGACGCTGGGCCCGAAGGGGCGCAACGTCGTCATCGACAAGAAGTTCGGCAGCCCCACGATCACCAAGGACGGCGTCACCGTCGCCAAGGAGATCGAGCTGAAGGACAAGTACGAGAACATGGGCGCGCAGATGGTTCGCGAGGTCGCCTCCAAGACCTCCGACGTGGCCGGTGACGGCACCACCACCGCGACCGTGCTGGCCCAGGCGATCTTCCGCGAGGGCCTCAAGAACGTGACCGCCGGCGCCAATCCGATGGGGCTCAAGCGGGGCATCGAGGCCGCCGTCGACGCGGTCGTGAAGGACCTCAAGGGCATCTCCAAGTCGACCAAGGACAAGAAAGAGATCGCCCAGGTGGCGACGATCGCCTCGAACAACGACAAGACGATCGGCAACCTGATCGCCGAGGCGATGGAGAAGGTCGGCAAGGACGGCGTCATCACGGTCGAGGAGTCGAAATCGGCCGACACCCAGCTGGACGTGGTCGAAGGCATGCAGTTCGATCGCGGCTATCTCTCGCCGTACTTCGTCTCCGACGCCGAGCGGATGGAGTGCGTCCTCGAGGACGCCCACGTCCTGATCCACGAGAAGAAGATCAGCGTGATGAAGGACATGCTGCCGCTGCTCGAGCAGGTCGCGCGCGCCGGCAAGCCGCTCCTCATCATCGCCGAAGAGGTCGAGGGCGAGGCGCTGGCCACGCTCGTCGTCAACAAGCTGCGTGGCACGCTGACGACTTGCGCCGTGAAGGCGCCGGGCTTCGGCGACCGCCGAAAGGCGATGCTCGAGGATATCGCGGTGCTGACCGGCGGCAAGGCTATCACCGAGGATCTCGGCATCAAGCTCGAGAACATCAAGCTGGCCGATCTCGGCCGCGCCAAGAAGGTTGTGATCGACAAGGACAACTCGACCATCGTCGAAGGCGCCGGCAAGACGAAGGAGATCGAGGGCCGTATCAAGCAGATCCGCGCCCAGATCGAGGAGACGACCTCCGACTACGACCGTGAGAAGCTGCAGGAGCGGCTCGCGAAGCTGGCCGGCGGCGTGGCGGTGATCAAGGTCGGCGCTGCGACCGAGACCGCGATGAAGGAGAAGAAGGCCCGCGTCGAGGACGCGCTGAACGCGACCCGCGCGGCGGTCGAGGAAGGCATCGTGCCGGGTGGCGGCGTCGCGCTGCTGCGCAGCGCGAAGTCGATCGACGGGCTCAAGCTCTCGGGCGACGAGAAGGTCGGCGCCATGATCGTGAAGCGCGCGTGCGAGGAGCCGATCCGCCAGATCGTCGAGAACGCGGGGCTCGAGGGCAGCGTGATCGTCGAGAAGGTCAAGAGCGAGACGGTCGCCAACCGCGGCTTCGACGCGGACAGTATGGACTACGTCGACATGCTCCAGGCCGGTATCATCGATCCGACCAAGGTCGAGCGCGTGGCGCTGCAGAACGCGGCGTCGGTCGCGTCGTTGCTGCTGACGACCGAGGCGCTGATCACCGATCTGCCGGAGGACAAGCCGACGGCGGCGCCGCCGATGCCTCACGGAGATTTCTAAGTCGTTTCGAGCTCGCGCGATGCGCGGGCGCCGGCCCGGGCCAGATGGCTCGGACCGGTTTTGTTTTTCTAGCTGATCTCGCGGCGGCCTTCGAGCGCCTTCGAGAGCGTCACCTGATCAGCGTACTCGAGATCGCCCCCCACCGGCAGCCCGCGCGCGATCCGCGTGAGCCGCACGCCGAGCGGGCGCAGGAGCTTGGCGAGATAGAGCGCGGTCGCCTCGCCCTCGACGTTGGGATTCGTCGCCAGGATCACCTCGGCGATCGAGCCTCCCTCGAGGCGTGCCAGCAGCTCGCGCACCTTCAGATCGTCGGGCCCGATGCCGTCGAGCGGCGAGAGCGCGCCCAGGAGCACGTGGTAGCGGCCGCGGTACTCACCGGTGCGCTCCATCGCCATGAGGTCGTTCGGCTCTTCGACCACGCAGAGTAGGCGTCCGTCGCGGGCGGGATCGGAACACAAGCGGCATGGATCCTGATCCGTCACGTTGAAGCAGGTCCCGCAGTAGACGATGCGGTCCTTCACGGCCACGAGCGATTCGGAAAGCTCGCGGACCTCGGCGGCCGGACGCTTGAGCAGGAAGAAGGTGAGCCGCTGGGCCGTTTTCGGCCCGATGCCGGGCAGGCGCTGGAGGGCTTCGATCAGGCGCGCGACGGGCTCTGGGTAATACGCCAACCGGGCCCGCCTACATGCCGAGACCGGGGATCTTGAGGCCGCCGGTCAGCTTGCCGAGCTCCTGCTGCACGAGCTCGCGCGATTTTCTGAGCGCCTCGTTCGCCGCCGCGAGCACCAGATCCTCGAGCATCTGCACGTCGTCCTTGTTGACGACTTCCGGGTCGATCTTGACGGCGGTGAGCTCCTGCTTGCCGTTGGCCTCGACCGTCACCATGCCGCCGCCGGCCGTGGCGTCGACCTTGCGCTTGCCGACTTCCTCCTGCATGGCCGCCATCTGCGCCTGCAGCTTCTGCGCTTCCTTCATGATGTTCCCGAAGCCCTTCACTGACCCTCTCCTTCCGGCAGGCGCGGCCGTACCGCGACCACCTCGCCCTGAAATTCCGAGATCGCCGCCTGCACCGCCGGGTGCGCCGAGATGCTGCCGGGGCCTTCGTTCCCCGACACCACGTTGATGCGCTCGGCACCGGCCACGCAGCGCCGCACCGCTTGCAAGACGAGCTCGCGGTTCGCGGCGTCCGCTAGCATCTCGCGATGGAAATGATTGCCGTGCAGCACGATCGTCAGCTCGCGGTCGCTGATCCCGCTAGGCCGGGCCTGCGTCAGCAGGCTTCCCAGGGTCGGCTTCTTCTTCATCACCTCTTCCACGACGCGATCCCACGCCGTCGTCAGATCCTGGGTCGGCGGCGGAGCCGCCGGTGTGGGCGCCGAAGGCTGAGCGGGCGCGGCTGCCGGAGCTGCCGAGCGCTGCGCAGGCGGCGGCGCCGGGGCCGGGCGCGCAGCCGCGACCGGGCCGGGCGGTGCTGCGCTCGGAGTCGGCGGTGGTGCAGAACTCGGCGCGGGCGGTCGGCGCTCCGCGCGGGCCGGGGCGGGTTCCGATCCCGCCAGGAGACTTCCCTGCGCTGCTGGAGCCGCAGAGGGCGTCGCCATCGCGGCCTGGCGGAGCTCGCGCTGCGCCTCGTCGACCCGGCGCAGCACGTCGTCGAGCGCCTGCGGCACCGGTCGGCGCGTCGAGCGCACCGTGGCCATCTCGAGCTCGACCCGCGGATGCGGCGACTCGCGCATCAGCGCGTCGGCCTCGAGGAACGCGCGCAGCACGTAGAGGATCTCGTCGAGGCTCGCCCCCTCGCCGAGCTTTCTGAGCTCGTTGCCCTCGGTGTGTGTCAGGTCGGCCGGCTTCGCGTTCGGTGCGGCCTTGAGCACGAGCGTGAGCCGCAGGAGCTCGATGCCGTCGCGCGTGAACGCCAGGAGGTCCTCGCCGTCGCGCGCCGCGCGGTCGATCGCCTCGAGCGCCGCGGCCGTGTCGTGCTCGACCACCGCCGTCGCGAACGCGCGCACCGTCACCGGCGCGGTCGCGCCGAGCAGCCTGGCGGTCGTCTCCGCCTCGAGCCGGCCTTCGCCGTAGGCGATCGCCGTGTCGAGCAAGGAGAGCGCGTCGCGCAGGGAGCCCTCGGCCGCGCGCACGATGACCGGCAAGGCCGCCGGCTCGAACGCGACCTTTTCCTCGTTCAGGATGTGCTCGAGCGACGCCCGCAGCGCGTCCGGAGCGATCGGGCGGAAGTCGAAGCGCTGCACCCGCGAGAGGACCGTCGGGGGAATCTCACGGGGATCCGTCGTCGCGAGCACGAAGACGATGTGCGGCGGCGGCTCCTCCAGGGTCTTGAGCAGTGCGTTGAACGCGGCCTCGGTCAGCTGGTGCACCTCGTCGATGATGTAGACCTTGTACTTGCCGCGCGCCGGCGTGTACTTCACGTTCTCGCGAAGGGTCCGGATCTCCTCGATGCCCCGGTTCGAGGCGCCGTCGATCTCGATCACGTCGACGAGCGTGCCGGCCAGCCCCTCGACGCACACCGCGCACTTGCCGCAGGGCTCCGGCCCCGTGCGCGCGGTACAGAGCAGCGCGCGCGCCAGCAGCCGGGCCGTCGTGGTCTTGCCGATGCCCCGCGGGCCGGCGAAGAGATAGGCGTGCGCGATGCGGCCCGAGGCGAGCGCGTTGCGCAAGGTCCGCGTGATCGCGTCCTGGCCGACGACCGAGTCGAATGTCTGCGGCCGCCACTTCCGGGCGAGAACCTGGTAGCTCAAATGACCGTGCACCCTCCTTCGAACGGCCCGTACTGCGATCTCTCCACGGAGCCTGCTCCGGCCAGGTACTCCCACGGCACACGAGAGGGTCGCCTTACCGTTGCTCCCTTCCGGGCCTGGCGGGGTTCGACGATTCCCGTTGCGTGGGGCCCAACCTTCAACGCCGCCCCGTGAAGCTCATTCAACACGATCCGCCCTCGAGAGGGAATTCAACCCCGCTGAAGCGGATTGCGGGTTACAGGGCACCGCTAACTCCCCGTCTAGCACGGCCAAGCTGAGGACGACTGGCGGAGGGGCCGGGATTCGAACCCGGGGCACAGGGGTTACCCGTGCACGGCATTTCCAGTGCCGCACCTTCGGCCGCTCGGTCACCCCTCCTCGTTTCTGGCTCACCGACACTGCGACGACGGACTCGGGAAATTGGCGGAGGGGAGAGGATTTGAACCCCCGAGGGACCTTCTGGGCCCCTATCCGATTTCGAGTCGGACGCCTTCGACCGGGCTCGGCCACCCCTCCGCATACTTAGCGCGCATGTGACGCCCCATCCTGCAGGCGAGTCAAGTTGGAGTCAAGTTCAGGAGTAGCAATATCTGCCTGGGCCCCTTCCGCAGCGCTTGCCATGCCCTCTGGACGCCCTGCTCGCACCAGCCTCTCGACCTGCCGAGCGCAGGTGATCGGGGCTCAGGTGGCTGTATCGCTCGACCATGGACAGGGAGCGCCAGCCGCCGAGGGGTGCCCGGCCTCCCGCAGGCTTCCTGCGCCCGCCTT
>Ga0306921_10002649_pt1 | contig 17991 bp, 16 predicted proteins | sample sta12Cox44000080_FD_203760 | JGI IMG/M metagenome (GOLD analysis project Ga0306921, IMG submission 203760) | Lab enrichment of tropical soil microbial communities from Luquillo Experimental Forest, Puerto Rico - statoxic.12C.oxic.44.000.080 (v2)... | ecosystem: Environmental > Terrestrial >... | reverse complement strand
CATTCCTCCTGAACAGGTTGTCGGCACCGCGGGTGGCACGAAGTACGGATACGACAAAAATGGACGACCGTTTCTGACGAAAGAGCCGAAGTTGCTTCTCAACGACAATAACGCTGGGAAGCCAGAAGGCATCCACATGATGATTGGCCGTCGGCCCTTTGCGGCTTTCGGAAATTCAACTGGCGATAAGGAAATGTTGGAGTACACCAAAGCCGGTGATGGCGAACGTCTCGCCATGCTCCTGCTACATGACGACAGCGAGCGTGAGTACGCTTACGGTCCCGCGCAAGGCCTGCCGGAAACCAAGGTCGGGACATTTACGCAGGCACTGTATGACGAGGCCAGGTCGAAAGGCTGGGTCGTCGTTAGCATGAAAAACGATTGGAAGCGCGTTCTCGGCTAATCTCGCGGACGAACCAGAGAGCTTCGCAGGCTGCAACTGTTCGAAGTCCAGTAAGCAATGGAAATGTGGAAGCTAGATCAACGGGAGCTTAGTGTCTGTTTTGTCTGGTCAGCCAAATGTTCCCAATTCGGAACTCGCATCTGGCGACCCAGCGCTGACCCACATGTGGCAGAAATTTGACAATAGACATTCCCAGTATTTGCCCGTAAGATCCTCCCGTTGAAGTTATCCCTCCTACTGGGCATTTGAAGGCTGAAACTCAAGTACCTTATCCCGCCTACGGACGCGAATTTAACTCGGAAATGGGAGGAGAAATGGCACGCGTAAAGATTCTCCTTGCGGATGATCACACATTGCTTTGTCATCTGCTTCGCGAACTACTGGAGCCTGAATACGAAGTTGTGGGCAGCGTAGGCGACGGACGTGAGCTTTTGAAAGCGGCTGCCACGCTCGACCCCGATGTGGTCCTGGTTGACATCGGGATGCCGGGATTAAACGGATTAGACGCTGGCCGGCGCCTGAAGCAGGTAAATCCTCGAGTAAAGCTGATCTACTTAACAATGAACAGTAACGTCGAATACGCTCGGGAGGCTTTGCAGGCTGGTGCTTCCGCGTTTGTCTTGAAGAATTCGCATTCTTCGCAACTCCTTCATGCCATTCGTGACGCGCTACGTAACGTTTCCTACGTAGCACCGGAGATCCGAAAGGCTATGAACGAGGTTTTTATTCGGGATCCCAAAGCCGTTGAACGCCCACAACGCCTGACCGACCGGCAGCGCGAGGTTCTGCAGCTGCTGGCCGAAGGCCGCGCCTTACGCGAGATCGCGGCGCGGTTGAAAATCTCTTACCGGACCGTGCGGTTTCATAAAGTCGGCATAATGCAAGAATTGGGGATGTCCAAGAACGCAGATCTCGTGAGATACGCGATGAGGCACGGGATGATCTCCGCCGCGTGAATCAGCAGTTCGGAGAACTCCCTTTTTGCAAATCCGCATTATTGGGGTTGCTTGCTTGACTCTTTAGCATCCCGCGAAGTGCTACCAGGAAGATGAGTTAATTGGGGTCGTGGCACCACAAACTCGGCGTTGCCGCAATTCAAACAAACGCATGATTTCGCAAAGACTAAGAGTGGTTGTTTATCTATGTGCTTCAACCGTGGGGAATAGAGACTAATCTCGGATTCAAACTCCTCAACATTTGGCGACCCGCACGAGCGACAAGTCACTAGACTTTCCCTCCGAGTTAATTGGAGATTCAATTATGGGATGCGATGGCTCGAAAGGAGGTTTCACCTGTTCCAGGTGCGGGGCCTATCTTTTAAGTGACGGCGAAACAAAGAGATTGCCCTGGCTCAGTTCCCGAATTCCATGCACAAGGTCACTAGGGATTCGTCGCTTGGTAACATAGCCAGAGGCTCCGGCGGAAAAGGCAGCGGAAATATATTCATCGGCTTCGTGAATGGTCAGAAACAAAACCTTCGAGCGCGGGTGCCGCTCGTGAATGAGCTTGGAGGCCTGGAGTCCGTTGAGGATGGGCATGGATATGTCCAAGACAATGACATCAGGGTCCAGGCGAAGAGCGGCATCGACAGCATCCTGCCCATTCGTCGCGGTACCGAGGATTTCAAACTCCGCTTCCAGTTCGTGGCAAAGTTCCGCGAGCAGTGCCCCATTGTCATCAGCCAGAAATATCCGTGTTGGGGACATGGACGTCTCCGAGCATGCCACCATAAATCCTGAAAAAGCGTTTGACACCTGTCTAACGCGACAGTGCTGAATGAGGTAAGGTCGGATCTTGCCAATTTACGGCAAGCTCTCCCCTTGGACAATCGAGAAAGCCACCAGCAGCCCCAGCAGGATGATCGCGCCGCTATTCAATCGCCCGAATAATATTCCCAGGTTTGGCAAGAGCCGCATGCAGGAATGCTGCACGTGCGGATCTGTGCGGCGGGCGCTGGGTAACCAGCGTCGCTACCGCGACACATGTTGGGTAAGCCGTATTTCAACTTTTTACAACCATCAGGAACCCGTTTGCGCTATTCTCGGGACCCTTACGGGTTTGGCGATCCTTGGGAGGTGTGCTGTGCTAAACGTGATGACACAGAGAATCCCGAGGTTATTGATCGGCGGGGCCTCAGGGGTCACCCAAATCCGGCCATATAGGGTCAGCTGAAAACCGGCCATAGGAAAGCCCGGGACATTGACGCCCGAGAGAGCCCTTATAGGCTCGCTCGGCATGAGCAATGTCTTGAGCAACGACAAGAAACAACAAGTTATCGCACTGGGGAAGCTCGGATGGTCTTTGCGGCGCATCGAGGAAGTCACCGGTGTGCGTAGGGAGACCGCGAGCACCTACCTAAAAGCAGCCGGAGTGGTGGTGTGTCTGCCTGGGTGGGGACGGCGCCCACCGGCAAAACCGGCCATACAGGTGACCCCCGACTTTTTTGCGCCTTTTTCACAAAAACAAGGCGTTTCCGCGCCATCGACAAGTGCTTGTGAAGAGTACCGCGAGCTGATCGAACAGGGCCTGGCACGAGGACGCAATGGCAAAGCGATCTGGCAAGACCTGGTCTCCGACCACGGTTTTGCAGGTGGCTATCAGGCGGTGAAGCGCTTTGTGCGCAAGCTTCGCGGACCGCAACGTCCCGAAGCCACAGGCATCATCCTCACCGCGCCAGGTGAAGAGGCACAAGTCGACTACGGCAGTGGTCCGATGGTGCGTGACCCGCAGACCGGCAAGTATCGCCGGACACGATTGTTCGTTCTGACCCTTGGCTACAGCAGGAAATCTGTGCGCCTGTTGTCATGGCGATCGAGTGCGCGCATCTGGGCCGAACTTCATGAAAAAGCATTTCGTCGACTAGGTGGTTCCCCGAGAGTCGTCGTTCTCGACAACTTGAGGGAAGGCGTAGCGGTTCCCGACATCTACGATCCCACCATCAACCCGCTGTTTCGCGATGTGCTCGCGCACTACGGCGTGGTGGCACTGCCGTGCCGGATCCAAGATCCCGATCGCAAAGGGAAAGTGGAATCGGGGATCGGCCACACCAAGAGAACGCCGCTCAAAGGGATGCGTTTCGAGAGTCTGGAAGAAGCGCAAGCGTATCTGGACCGCTGGGAAGAACGCTGGGCCGACACGCGCATCCATGGCACCACCAAACGCCAGGTCGCGGTCATGTTCGCGGAAGAAAAACCGCACCTGCAAGCACTGCCTCTGGAACCCTTCCGCTACTACCAATACGGAGAACGTGTCGTGCATCTGGATGGTTGTGTGGAAGTGGAAGCCGCCTATTACAGCTTGCCGCCGGGATGGATCGGACGTCCGGTAAAAGTGCAATGGGATGAGTTGCACGTGCGCATCTTGCATCCGAACACCAACCAACTTCTTCGCGAGCACCTGCGTCAGAAGCGCGGCGGATATCGCATCCAGGAAGAAGATCACCCCAAGAAAATGCCGCTGAGCACGGCGCAGCTGTTGCGGCGAGCTGCCCATGCCGGCACCCAGACGGGCAAGTTCTGCCAGCTGCTGTATGACCGGCAAGGAGAGATCAGCATCCGCCGCATCCTGGGGGTGCTTTCCCTGATGAAGAAATACGGTGTGCCGGCCGTGGAAGATGCCTGCACTGTGGCCCTCGACATCGGCGTTCACGAATACCGTTTCGTGCGTCGCTATCTGGAACGCCGCCCTCACCCGCAAATGTTCTTACGGCAGATCGATCCACTGATTCGCGAGCTCACCGAGTATCGCGATTTCATCAATCTCAAAATCAAGGAGCAACCGGATGAACCTCATTGAGTTAAATCGCGCCTTACGACAGCTGCGCTTGGGAGGCATGGCTGCCGTACTCGAGACACGCTTGCAGCAAGCCCAAGCGGAACCCATGGCCCCGATCGATTTTCTCTCCTGCCTGGTGTCCGACGAACTAACTCGTCGCGGCGATCGACTCCTGGAACGGCGCCGCAAACAGGCACAATTTCGCGATCCGCAGGTTAGCTTCGACAACTTTGATTTCGACTTCAACAAGAAGATGAATCGCAGCTTGGTCTTCGATCTGGCGACCGCAGCGTTCGTCGCTCATCATGATGATGCGTTATTTTTAGGTCCACCCGGCACTGGCAAAAGTCACTTGGCTCAGGCCATCGGCAAGGCGGTCATCGACCAGGGCTATCGCGTGATCTATCGTGAGGCGCACATCTTGCTCGAAGAAATCGCCGAAGCAAGTCTCGATGGAAACCGCAAAGAGCACATGGAACTACTCTCCACCGTGCCGCTATTGATCATCGATGACTTGGGGATGCGCAAGTTAGGGCCCACAGCAGCAGAAGAACTGCTGGAGATCGTCATGCGCCGTTACGGACGCGTCAGCACCCTGGTGACCTCGAACCGCCCGGTGGAAGACTGGGGCAAACTGCTCGGCGACAGCGCCGCCGTCACCGCCATGCTCGATCGCCTCCTGCATCACGGCCATATCCTCAAATGCGGGCCGCGGAGTTGGAGAACCAAGTTGCAGGCTGAACAAAATGGCGGAAAGGCCGTGACCTAAACCATGGCCGCCTTCGAGAAAATACGCCTACCGGCTTCTAAAACGATCTTTTTTCGGCTTTCCACCAAGAACAGGAGCTTATAACCAAAAATGTCAGAAATGAGGCTTGCAGGAAAGAGCGGAGACAGATACAACGTCTAAAGTTCCGGGCCCGCTATGGCCGGTTTTGAAGTGACCCCGCATGGCCGGTTTTGCTCTGACCCCCGAGGGCGGGGACAGCGCCCATCACTTCACCCTCCGCGGGCTTTTCCCTCCCTCTAGAGCTGCCTGTCGCTGGCGACAATGTCCTCACTTTGCTCGGCTGCACCATACTCCCGCAATTCGGTCTGAAGGTCGCTAATAACCCCTTCGATCTGACTACCTGAATGTTGATTGTTACTTCAGGATGCCATGGGCATGGTCATAAAAATCGACGCATCGGTTTTCTTTCGTGTGGGAGTTTTCGACAATGTAATTTTGAAGCTATACATCAGGAGAAATAAATCTCCTTCCAGCAAGCACCTCGGTGATTGCATAGATCAGGTCGGTGGCCATCCGCACTTTCGATACGTACGCGTCGCCTCCTGCCGCTAAGCAAGTCGTAATCTGATTCAGATCCATGGACACACTGATGAAGACTACCTTCGCATTACACCCGTGAGCCTTGACGCGCCGTGCGACGTCAGGTCCGTCCAGAATGGGCATGGATACATCCAGAATGACAAGATCCGGCAGGAAGTGGGATACCGCTTCGACAGCTGCTAGTCCTCCGGCCACGCTTGCGACAACGTCAAAGTCGCGCTGAAGAAGGCTAGCAACTTTCGCACGCATGGCTGGGTGATTCTCAGCGATCAACAGCTTCGGTTTCATGCTAGGTGTTACCGTCCGCCTTACCTATAACAGGAATATTCAAGCCTCCAGAGATCGGTATAGGAACAGCGGCCTCGACATCGGTTCCCTGCTGCTGAGAGGAGTTCACTCGCATCGTGCCGCCCACGAGCCGCAGGCGCTCCCGCATGCTTATCAAGCCCAGACCACGATCACTTCCGATCTCAAAACCTCGTCCGTCGTCGCTCACGCGCAGCACAGCCTGATCACCGTGAACACCAAGCGTGACGGTGACACCGTCCGCTTCGCTATGTTTAGCTACGTTGCTCATGGCCTCTTGTAATACTCGAAACAGCGTGAAACATACCGTCTCAGGAATCCGCTTTAAGTTGCCTTCGTGGACTAATGTTGCCGCGATTCCATACTGCTTAGCGAAATCGTTACAAAAGCTAGCCACACCATGCTGGAGTCCGAGGGTCAACTGAGGGTGGTGTTCGTTGTGTGATAGCCGTCGCATGTCGACTACAAGTTCACCGATCTCGCGGCGCATGCGTTCCAACTCTTGAGCCGCCTGCACGTCGGCTGGCCGGTTCTGCCGCAGCATGTCCAAATCGACACAAAGCAGGGCAAGTCGTTGAGATAAGTCGTCGTGCAAATCGCGGGCAATCCGCTTACGTTCTTCCTCTTGTACCGTGATCAATCGGCCGGCTAAGCTCCGCAATTCCTCCTGATTTCGCAGCACAGCGGCCTCGGCGTGCTTTCTCGCGGTGATGTCCTGGACTTGAGCAATGCCATAACTTACCTTGCCCGAAGCATCAGGGACCGCCGAGGCGGTCAGGGCAACCCAGACAACGTGCCCTTGCTTGTGAATGTAACGCTTCTCCAGGTGATAGAAACGGAGCTGACCGGTGAACACTCTGTGAGCGTAAGAAAGGTCAGCGTCAAGATCGTCCGGGTGAGTTAACGACTGGAAATTTGTATCCAAAAGTTCTTGTTCGGAGTATCCCAGGATTTCGCAGAGCGCCCTGTTTACTCGTATCCAACGGCCGTCGCAACCCACGAGCGCCATTCCAACAGCCGAATAGTCGAAGACGCTCAGAAATCGCTCTTTATGTTCACGTTGAGCGCGATGCTCTTTTATGTAGGCGGAGCTCGCAAGACATACGATCATCACGACCGCAAATACCACCCGAAGCGCACGCAGGTCAGAGCGTTCATCCCGCTGGAGAAGTTCCCATACAATCGGGACAGAAATCATCACGACTACGATCATTGCCCACGTGGACGCTTGCGAGCTTTGGTGGCTATCGAACGGAGTTGCTGTTACCTGGCGACTCGGTAGGTGTCTCGCGCAAAGCGGTATCCACACAAACCAACAAACAGAAGCCGTCAGGCCCACACCATAGAGCTTCCCGCTGACGTATCCTCCTGAGTCAATCTCAAGGTTGGCGACCGTTGAACTTAAAGCGTAAAGAGTAGACGCGGCCAATAGATGGAAATAAACGGATTGCCAGGGACCTTTTACCCGAAACGCCAGCACACCTGCTGTTCCGATCACTGCAAGATTTTCCAACAGATACACGATGTCAAAACGAAGGGCATAGCTGAAGGCCGTACCACTCGAAATTAGGTATTGGTACGGAAACACCGCATAACCGTAGATAAAAATCCAAAATAATGTTACTAAGAGGACGTTCGCGACAGCCCTGTTCTGCTTCTGATTAGATACGCCCCTATGCGGAAGGGTGGCAATCGCCGCCACGAGCGCCCCAACATGCAGAAAGAGCAGTGAATCGTCAATCGAATTGTCGGGCACCTCGATTCGTAGACCAAGCTCATAATACAGGTTGAGGGCCTGATGCGCCGACCAAAGGCTATAGGCGGTGGCAAGTAACACCCAGAAAAAACGAGCTCCCAATGTATTCTGGATGCCGTTCCGCATCGCGAAACATGTCGCCAGGACCAGGAGTACTAAATAACTGATCCCGCTGTACGAAACCACGAAAGAACCAGGCTTTACTGCGAGGGAGAGAACTGCCTTGATCACTACAATCCCGATGAGGGCCGTAGGCCACGAGGACACTCCTAGTTTTATTGCGAGAGTCGACGCGGATGATTTACTCATGGGATCCAGGACTGTAAACCTGGTCCCTTATACGCTCATTTTGTCGTTATGTGCAAGTCCAGGACTTACCAATCTGTTTGATGCAGTGAATGGGGCACGTCGAAAAGGAGGAGTTTGAATCAATGGGAGGGCGGCTATTGCCGACCCCGTTTGACTTCATCCGTTTGTTGCTTGGCACTCCGTATGTTTTCGCTTTTCCATTCTGCCCGAATTGTGCGCCGGAGCATTTCAAGCTTTGGCCGGTTCGTCTCGACAGCAGCTCTTTGTGTTCACCGATGCACCCGAGCGACTTTTGGACTCACTTTCTCCGATGCCTCCCGACATCCAAGCAGAGAAGGACTTTTCGCGGCTTCAACGGAAGTTTAGCTTAGCGAGCTTTGAGCGGTTAGTTCTAGAGTTAACATCACGTGCCGTCAGCGCCGTCGCGCAGTGACGGGAAACGGAACCCGAGATGAAGTCCGACGAGCCCAGCCGAATGGCCCTGATGGTCGCCCGCCAGCGAGCGGCTCACCAACTGCTCGATCATGGCGCAATTCTCGATGACCCCTACGCCGTTAGAATTCTCGGCGAACACGAAGACAACGTATTGCAAGTCCTCAACAACCACCCCTGCGCTAGCATAGGACGCCTGTTCACCGCCGCGCGGAGCCGCATCGCGGAAGACGCCCTATCAAAAGCCGTCGAGCGAGGGGTTCGACAGGTCGTGATCCTCGGCGCCGGGCTCGACACTTTCGCACTCCGCAATCCCCACGCCGCGCGCATAAGCATCTTTGAAGTGGATCATCCCGCCACGCAGGCGTGGAAGCGCCAGCGCCTCGCGGGGGCTGAACTCGCGCCTCCGCCCTGGCTCACCTTCGTGCCCGTCGATTTCGAGGGGGATGATTTGCAACAGAAGCTTAGCGGCGCCGGCTTTCAGCGCACTTCCGCTGCGTTTTTCACTTGGCTCGGCGTCGTGCCCTATCTGACAAGGAATGCGATCGACGATACTTTGGGCTACATAGCGTCGATCCCGAAGTCGGAAGTGGTGTTCGACTACGCCGAGCCGCCCGAAACCTGGAGTGAAGACGTAAAGGCCTATGCGACCGCTCGGATGGCGCAGCTTGAGAAGATCAACGAGCAGTCGGTCGGTCGCTTCGAGCCGGCTGACGTCGCCGCAATCCTCCGCTCGCGCGGTTTCGACGGCGTGGAGGACATCAGTTTTCAGCAGGTAGTGTCCAGGTTCGGCCGTGACGTTCAAGGGCTCGCAACGGGACAGGCCGGCGTTCATGTCGTCCATGCGAAGCATCAGCGCCCAGTTGTCGCGACTGTTAGCGAGCCGTGATTGGTCAGTCAAGAAAAACCGAGCAAACAACCGGAAAGCTGTCGCCGAAATGCGCACGTACTTGGTCCATTAACCCCCGGCATAGGCCGCGGTGCCACTCGACGCGGTGCCACCATCCTTATCTCACCGTCTCTACCGGAACGAATCGCACTCGGCGCTTCTAGTTGTGGGGTGGATGTGGACCTGAAGCTTGGGCCGAATATAGCGGCGGACAGAATTCAATCGTAAGGTCCTGCTGAGCTTGAACTGGCCTCTTGTCCAACAGAGTGGGTGTGTAACGCCACCGGCGAACAGCTCGCGTTGTAGCTGGAAGAAGAGCGCGCGAGCCACTTAGGAGCTTCACCTCCTGCACTTGGCCAAACTGTCCGATTGTGGCGCGGACTCTAATTACCTCAGCCCCACCATATCGATCTCCTGGCTTTGGGTAACGCGGCCAAACGAAGAAGACCAACTGGCTAGCTTCTAATCGAGCAGGTTTATCAGCTTCACTAGAGCGGGGTTCAGGAGAAACGAGAACGGAAAGCTGCGAGCTTATCGCCAAGGAAGACGTAGCCGCAATCGCCTTTTCCGGAAAACTCACCCGGAATGGTCGGCTTCCGCGGATCGGGACATTGACAAGAATCGTGGAAGGTCTTGAGGAGTGCGGCGCCGTGCCTAACGTACGGGTCGGCCCATAGGGAGCGGGATTTCTCGGCGCACTGCTCATCGGGGAGACAGCCTTGAGTGAAGGTGCATTGGACATCGCTGGAGGCGACGGAGTACTTACAATCGGCTCGATCGCGTCACCATGTTCAGAAGCGAGTTCCGGCTGGGCAGACGGTTTAAATTCTATCGCCTTGGCAGCGGCGTCTGGTTTGCTTCTACCCGCGGGCTCATGGGAACTTGCCGGCAGAGGATTCGGAGTTTGCGAAGCCGACTCGTCCGCTTCCTCTGGCCGTATCGGTAACTTGGTATCCATCGCACTTGTGGCCTTTGCTGCACCGAGCAATCGTCTTCCAAGCGGGCCGCGTCCCGCGGTCAGTCCAATGGTGAAAGCGGCCACCGAAAATAAAAACAGCAATGCAAATGCCGTGACCTGAAATGCGGATATCTTAAGGGCGGGCAGACGCGAAAACGAACTCCCAGTGCCTTCCGCCGACGATCTTTCCATTCGAGCCTGTGCCGCAAAATCGCTCCGAGCAGGAGACTCGTGATCTTCCTGGCAAAGCGGTTCGACGAGCGACGCAGAATTCTCATCCAGAATTTCAGGGGTCGAGCTCTCAAATTTTCGAGACGCAGTGTATTCCGTCCGCTCTGGCAGAAAGGGTGGATCTTGCTCCGGCAAAACATTTTTGATCGACAGGGCAGGGAGCTCGTCTGCACGAGCTTCTGCGGCTTCCTGATCCCGGACAGACCGAATGTTGTCACAAAGGAGAGGGGAAGACTCGCGAAAACTGACTTCCCGGGGAAAGTTGTCGTGGTCAATCGCAGATTCGGCTTCCGGCACAGTCCCTTCTGTTTTTACCGTAGGGGCAGCGCCCAGCTTGGACTTATTCCTATTAGCGAATTCAATCAGCAACGCAAACCTGCCGCCTGCTTTCGAGAGAGCCTCAAAGACATATGCAACATTCTTCACGTTGAATTGAAGCTGCCGCGCCGTAAGAGACAGCCGGAGGCTGTCGTCAATTTCGGTTCGCTGGCTCTCCGGGAGATACTCTCGTAGTTCAAAATAGCGTGCGCCGCTCTCGGAATTCTCTCTCCAATCATGAATGGTCTGAAGGCGTCGATTCGTGTCCTTCTCCAGCTCCTGTTCCTGCCACTCCGAATCTTCGAGAGATATTTGCGTTTCGTCATGAGGCAACGCCATGGTGATTTCTTTCAGCCCGCCACGCAGTTCCTGAACCATGTTGGACGGAAAAGATGTTTTTCGGCACACCCACTCACCGCGGAGCTTGTCGAAGTCAATCGTGGCGCGATACGCAACGGTTTCGTATCGGAATACCGGTAGCGGCTTGAGCGGTGGCCACGTGCCGGCCAGAATGGATTTCATCTCGGATTGTTGCCGTGCAGAGGCTAGTCCAGCAATATTGGCATTAATGGAGCCCATGATTCCGCCCACGAACTTCAGCCGTCGCAGAACCTCTGCTGGTGGCGGCCAACCTTGTGCTGTAAACCAACACGATTCGAGGAAATTAGTTGCTATTCCCATACCGAATTTCTTTCGGTCCATCGCCGGGGGACGATTCCCGGCCCCGTGCGTCCTTGCCATGGCTGCCTAGGATGCGACCGCCTCGCTGCAGTTTCAAACAACTACTTTTCTTTTAAACCGCTTACACGGAGGGTGACAAGCGGTTGCCGGCTCCAGGCGTTCGTTTGAGGTTTGCCCGAAAGGGGGCTCTTAATGGGTGGAGGGACAAAAATCAGCGCCATCCCTCAGGAATACCGGCCATTGCCGGTACGTCGAAGCGGCAGGCTCGGCGCTCGCTAGGAACTTTATCGCTACGTAGTCAGGCTACGCGCCTGATATCGGGCATCCAACGTTTGTCGCGGTTAGTCTGCCGACTGCCGATTGCGACCGCTCCTACAAGCGACGCCCAAAGAATTAGTAGAAACATTGACCATCCTTCCGTTTCAGTCATAATCCGTGACGCGCCTTTACCGAGCAATGGTTCAGAGGTCCTGTGCCTTCGAACTTGGCTCGAGCAAACACGAATGAGGTAGGTTCTAGTGCGAGTGTGCCGGGATGGACCGGCGAGAGGATGCGGGTGTCGGACGAGACCATCTACCGCAGCCTGTTCATCCAAGAGCGAGGAGTTTGAAAAAGAGCTGATGGATCATCTGCGCTCGAAGCCCATCCAGCGAGCGTGGACAACGGAAAATGGGAGAACCACAAAATCGGAACGATGACCAATTGGATCGCAAATTTTACGCGCCCATTTGTTCGGCCAAGTCGATGATGCTGGTAGATACCACATCAAAATCATCGGGTTCTGCTTTGTCCGCGACCCCGGCAGGGCCACCACCGTATTCGGCAGGCCGGTAAATGAAGCCTGTTCGCAGACCGCAATTGCGGGCCGCTTGCAAATCGGAGCGGTGAGCTGCGCACATCATTACTTCCTCTGGCCTCAGGTCCAGAAAAAACGATGCCGTCATATACATTTCGCGATCCGGTTTGTAATGCTTAACGAGATCCGTGCCAAGAATCAAATCCCACGGTAAACCCCCGAATTTTGCTAGGCTCGTCAACATTGCAACATTGCCATTAGACATTGGCGAGATGATGTATTTCTTCTTCAACCGAGTTAACCCCTCAACCGAGTCGGGCCAAGGTGTCAGTCGTCGCCAGACGTGAGCCCAATTGATCTTTTCCTCATCGCTGAGTGCGTCGATTCTGGACTGCCGCAGCAGGTCCTCGAGGATCATGCGCTGTAGTTCGTCGAGGTTTGTCCAGGGAATCTCGCCGTTCCGCACTTTGTCCATCGCCGGCTTGTATCCGAGGCGCCAGTGATCGGCGAACTCTGCCCAATTAACGTTCAAGCCCTTGGCGTTGCCCCGGTTGGCAGCGTCCGTAATGACGGAGCTGCGCCAGTCAACGACGGTCCCAAAGGTATCGAAGACACATGCCTTCACGTTGGCCAATTCCGGCTTCACCGACAGAGTATGAACTGACGGCCCAGGGAAATGAAGCCCAGGCAAGCCGGAAAGGGACTTTGTAATGGCACGTGTGCCAGCAGCTACCAGTAGAGCCCGACGGTCCACTTGAACCTCATCGGAAACTACCTCTTTTCGGAAAACTTGGATACAACGGCGCAAGGCAGACGTCAATGCGGAAGCCCCGATTTGTCCTCCGAGTTCGCGCTGAAAGGAAACAAACCCTTGCGATTTGCCGACTTTCCAGGACCTGGCACGCTAAAGCGCGGCACGACCCCGAGACTTTTCTTGACAGTGTTTCGTAATCATACGTAGCGGAGGCCGTGCCATGAAGCCTTTTTCAATCGCGCTTGTGTTTTTCTTATTGCTGACTCTCATGCTGGCAGGATGTGCGCCGGGCGCGAACCAGTCAAAGGAAAGGGCAAATTCTCAAGGTGCCATAGCGGGTTTTTGGCTCGGAATATGGCAGGGTTTTACAGCGCCCTTTGTCTTTCTCGCTTCGCTATTCAAAGGCAACCTAAATATCTACGAAGTCCACAATAACGGATCGTGGTACAACCTCGGCTACCTCCTAGGCTTAGCTTGCTTCTTCGGCGGCAGCGGTAACAAGGCGGCATGTCGGAAGTGAACCTGCCAGTATGCGAAGTTCAGTCCCTGCCAGAAGTGCGAAGAGGACTGCCTGTCTGCGGTTTGTCTCCGTTGGGCGTACGTGGATGCTCCGCGAAAGACTCCCACATCACTTTTGTGGCACTGATGTCATCGATTGTCGGTCCTGCGATCCATTCCGCAAGGTGTTTGCCGCCGGGCCAGGTGTGGCCACCCCCATCCAATGTATAGAGAACTACGTCAGCATTCTCAGTCCGCGTAGGCAAGACGTCGAACATGGGGAGCGATCCGCGCGGACGAGGTCTTCTGCGGTACGCATTAGATCGAAGATGCCGAAGAGTCTTTTATGGATGCGGTCCCAAGTAGACAAATAAGCAGCAATTTTTTTGTAAAATTCTCTGGAACCGTTCGAGCTTTTCTGAATCAAAACATCATAAAAACGTCGGTCACCTTAAGGAGTTCCATGCGTTTGCTTCGACTCATCCTCGTATTTGCCGCCCTGATCTTGATCATCGTTGTCACTCGAAAACCTACCCGTGCCTCGGCATCCCACGCAGATCGAGCGGCTGTTTCGCGCGGCCGAACTCTGACGTCCGGCGGTGTTTCTGCCCTCCGCGCCATCGCAGATTCGGCTCGCAACGAGGATCTTGAATGGCCAAGCTTTGCGCCATACAAGACGGAGTTCAGCAAATTTTACGAGGCAAACGGCTACTCCCTAGCTTGGGTGCAAAACGGTCAGGTGCGTCCGCAGGGGCTCGCCGTAATCAAGGTGTTGGAGAGCGCCAACTCGAGGGGACTTCAGCCTGAAGACTACGACGCCTCCCGCTGGCCCATTCGGCTCTCGAAACTGACACAAAATCCATCGGAACAGGACCTGGTTTCGTTCGATACCGCCCTTACCGTCTCGGCAATGCGTTACAGCCGGGCGGTACATGTAGGCCGCGTGAACCCGAAAGAATTCAGCTTTCAGTTGGACAACGGAGAGGGCCAGTTTAGCGTTGCGGAGTTTCTTCAAAACAGGGTCGCGACGAGTAGCGACCCTGCAGCCGAATTCCAAAAGCTCGAGCCGCCTTTTCCGGGTTACCGCAAGTTGCTGGCCCTCTTACCCGTGTACGAGGAATACGCAAAGAAAGACAATGGGGAGAAACTACAGATCGCCCCGAAGACGGTACGACCGGGCCAACCCTACGCGAGCCTGGCCCGACTGGGCCAGTTCCTTCAACTTATCGGCGATATTCCCTCTGGCACACAATTGGATCCGACTGCGACGATTTACGATGGTGCGCTCGTAGAGGGTGTAAAGCATTACCAGAACAGACATGGCGAGGAACCCACGGGTGAGCTGGACGCGCGAACGATCAACGAGCTCAATACGCCGGCGCCCGCTCGCATCGCCCAAATCAAGCTCACACTAGAGCGATGGCGCTGGGTACCGCATTCGTTCGCACAGCCGCCGGTAGTTGTGAATCTTCCGGAGTATCGTTTGCGGGCCATGAATCCGGATGGCACGGTTGCCTTCTATAAGAAGGTCGTTATTGGAAAGGCCTACGGCCACAAATCACCGGTATTCGAGAAGGAGATTCAGTACGTGGTCTTTCGGCCTTACTGGGAAGTGACGCCGAGTATTCAGCGGAATGAAATCGTGCCGCACATCCAGAAGGATCCTAACTACATCGTCAAGCACAATTTCCAAGTGATCACGGTGAAAGGCGAAGTGGTGACCGAGAACGCGGTAAGCCCCGAGGTCCTGGAGGGAATCAAAACGGGCCATTTGATGGTGAGGCAAAAGCCAGGGCCAACGAATTCACTCGGACTTGTGAAGATCATTTTTCCCAATCCTGAGAATGTGTATCTCCATGGGACGGATGTGCCGCAACTGTTTTCGCAGGACGTACGCGATCTCAGTCACGGGTGCATTCGAGTGGACCAACCCGCGGATCTTGTCGCGTGGGTGCTTCGAAACAATCCGGGATGGGATTTGGAGCGTGTGAAAGCCACCATGAATGGCGATAAGGAAAACCTCCAAGTGAATCTGGTCACACGAATTCCAGTTTTGATCGTCTACGGTACGGCAGCCGTGAACGAGGAAAACCAGATACGATTCTTCGACGACATTTACGGGTATGACGCGGCGCTGGCAAAGGCTCTCACGGCCGGCTATCCATACGCCTGGTGAGTGAATTCACATAGCATATGCTATAACAATTTGACATACTCGCTTCAAGCCCATACTCCCTTCCCCGGTTCTTTGAATCCTTACATGCTAAACGGTTCGCTTACATCCGACGCCCGGGGCCTGAGTGCCGGGAGGTTTATGTCGGAGTCGAGCAGTTTTCGCTACCACATCCGCTGGTCTGGTGCCCCGGCCTTGGATTTCAACGCCCCTTAGCGGCGACATGAATGTCTGCATAGCCGTGGTACTCGTCTTGGTGAGCGAATGATGAGTTGCCGAGAGGTTCCGAAAATCGCATACGCGACAAGTGGCAGGATGCTCGAATATAAACCAACAGCAGGATTGAATCCGGCGAGCTGCGCGTGACGCGGCTCCATTTTTGTTTCCAACCTGGCTTCGGGATAGCCGCCGGGACCTCAGGCGTCATCTCAGTACTTCTCGGGGACGAAGTGACGTCGTTTCAGAGGGGCCTGGTCGTTATAGGCGCCCTTTTCGGAGCGTTTGGGTAACTTAACCTTCTCTCTCGGCGCTTTCTTGTAAGGAATCAAGCTAAGAAAATGCGAGATGCAGTTGAGACGCGCCCTGCGTTTGTCGTCCGAACGGACCAAATACCAAGGCGCGAACTTCGTATCGGTAGCTTCCAACATTTTGTCGCGAGCACGCGAATAATCATACCAAAGACGGAAGGAGTGCAAATCCATGGGGCTGAGCTTCCATTGGCGAAGGGGATCCTTGAGACGAGCCTCGAAGCGGCGATGCTGTTCCTCCTGACCGACCTCCAGCCAGTATTTGACCAGGAGGATTCCGCCGTCGACGACGTGTTTCTCAAACTCGGGGCAAACCTCGAGGAAGGCACGGTGTTGTTCTTTCGTGCAAAATCCCATCACATATTCCACACCGGCGCGGTTGTACCAACTCCTGTCGAAAATCACAATTTCTCCGGCGGCAGGAAAAAATTGTAAGTAGCGTTGAACATACATCTGCGATTTTTCCCGGTCCGAAGGCGCAGGCAAGGCCACGAGTCGAAACACCCGCGGGCTGACACGTTCTGTCAGGGCACGGATGGTCCCGCCTTTCCCGGCCGCGTCACGCCCCTCGAAGACGATGATCACGCGCAAGCCTTTATGTTTGACCCAGTCCTGTAATTTGCAGAGTTCGGCCTGCAGGCGCCGCAACTCCTTCATGTACTTCTTTCCTTTCAAGCGATGATCATCATCCGAACGGTTTTTCTTCGACATAGAGACACTCCTCAAAAATCGTGTCCAACGATTCCGAACCACTCCGCGGTCGAGCGGGATGTTAGTGCCCGGCAACTTGTTCGCGCGTCATGCAGGCGGCGAGTTCATCTTTCGAGACGCGTAGTGCATCCTCGGGATTCAACCTGGCAAAAAGATCGAGTGTCCTGGCGATGATGCCGGTCCAACCGGTTTGATGGCTTGCGCCAAGGCCGGCGCCAGTGTCGCCGTGGAAGTATTCGTAGAAAAGGATGTAATCCCTCCAGTACGGGTCCTCCTGGAACTTCGCCGCGCGCCCATATACCGGCCGCTTCCCGTTAGAGTCGCGCAAAAAGATGTTCGATAGTCTTTTCGCAAGCTCCTTCGCAACTTCGAAGAGAGTCATATAAGTGCCTGAGCCGGTCGGGCATTCGACTTTGAAGTCGTCGCCATAAAACTGATACAGATTCAGCAGTCCGCGAATGAGGAGCCCGTTCACGGGCATCCAAACAGGCCCGCGCCAATTAGAATTACCGCCGAACATCCCGGAATTGGACTCGGCCGGGAGATATTGAACTGTGAATTCCTGATGTCCCAGATGGAAGGTGAAAGGATGATCCAGGTGGTAGCGCGAAAGGGAGCGGATCCCGAATGGGCTGAGAAACTCATTTTCGTCGAGCATATAGGAGAGAATGCGTGTGAGTTTCTCTTTGTTGCAAACGGCGAGCAATCGGCGCCCGGCGTGCCCGGAGAGTCTTTCGCTGGCCGGAGCAATTTTTTCAACTACTTCGGGATGCCGCTTGATGAAGAGTTGGAGCAGTTCAAAAAGACGCGGATGGCGAAGAACCACACCGTGCTCGAACACTGTGGAAGCGCATAGCGGTAACAGTCCTACCATGGAGCGGACCTTCAAACGAAAGGCATCACCATTCGGGAGATGCAACAAATCATAGAAAAACCCGTCCTGGGTGTCCCACATCTCGTCGTGGTTGACGCCGATGCGATCCATGGCGTAGGTAATCCAGAGGAAATGCTCGAGAAAGCGAAAAGCAATCTCTTCGTACATCGGATCGGTTTCCGTAAGGATGAGTGCAATTTCGAGCATATTCTGGCAGTAGAAGGCCATCCATGCGGTTCCATCCGCCTGGTCGAGATGTCCGCCCGTCGGA
>Ga0306921_10002648_pt1 | contig 17991 bp, 24 predicted proteins | sample sta12Cox44000080_FD_203760 | JGI IMG/M metagenome (GOLD analysis project Ga0306921, IMG submission 203760) | Lab enrichment of tropical soil microbial communities from Luquillo Experimental Forest, Puerto Rico - statoxic.12C.oxic.44.000.080 (v2)... | ecosystem: Environmental > Terrestrial >... | reverse complement strand
CCAAGGAAGGTGCAGTCATTCTCAAAAGGATCACACCGGAAATAGTTGCTGATCTTAGCGACGGGGTGGAATCCGTGGAGGGTGCATAAAATGGGCCACCGCTGCCTGGAGGTCCTACAGCAGTTCTCCCGACATAAACGCCAGGGAATGGATGAGAAACACGAGGGCTAGTATACGAAAATACCATACCACCAATAGGTTATTCGTCCAAGTCAAAAGGATAATCAGTGACCTCTAATAAGCATCGGAAACTATGATGGATGATCCAAATAAACTGGCCTCCGCCGGTGGCACGGCGAAGGCCAGGAGCTACGATGGTGGTGACGATGTAAATCGTCGCCAGTATAGTAGCGCAAAAAGCACGGGGACACAAGTAGGGAGTGCTATTGAACGACTATGTATTGAAACTGTCAGCTTTCTCGAACAACTTAGACCAAATGGTCCATGGGTATTAACAGCAATTTTGCCGGATGGAGGCGCTGCCACTATCACCGTAACTACACATACTGCCGCAGAGGTTGACGCCTTTCTGTGCGAGCACAACGGCAAGCGGAACCTCTACTATTCAACGAACCCCACTAAAACGGCGATGACCAAAAAGGCGGCGAAGACGGATATCGCCGCTGTCGAGTATCTGCTCGCGGACCTCGATCCAGCCGACGGCGAGACGCCCGAAGCTGCGAAGGCGCGCTATCTTGGGCAGCTTAATGGCCCGTTCGAGCCCAAGCCCACTGCGATAGTGGATTCGGGCAACGGCATTCAGTGCCTGTGGCGATTAGCCCAACGAATTGAATTGTCGGCCGACGGGGCGAACATAATCGAGGATGTCGAGGCACGCAGCGCGGCACTCATGTTCCGACTAGGAGCCAAGCCTGGCACTCAGAACATCGATCGTATCCTGCGATTACCGGGCACCACCAACTTGCCGACCAAGGCGAAGCGCGAGAGAGGCCGCGTCGAATGCCCAACCAAGCTGGTCAGTTTCAACGGGCCTAGTTATTCCCTCGACGCATTCCCGCTGCCGGAGCAAAGCAAACCCGGCAGTCCCGAGGACGGCGGACAACACGAGCGCCAAGAAATAGGTGAGGATAGGCTAGAGCGGATTATCCGTGATGGCGAGAGCGGTGAATGGAAAGGTGATCGAAACCGTGCTGTGTGGTGGGTCATTTGCGAAATGTTGCGACACGCCTATGCGGATAGGACGATTGTATCCACAATACTTGACCGCAACAATAAGATTTCGGACCACATTTATGATCAAAAGGGTCAGGAGCCACGGAAATATGCTCAACGACAAGTAGCCGAGGCCAAGGCGAAAATTAAACCAACTGCCGACAATGGAAAGGTTAGAGTATTACCTGAATCTCAGTGGTTGGGCGAGCGATTAGTTGCCGCCCCTCCTGCTCTCATCAAAGGCGTGCTTCCACAAACTGGCGTGGCGATAATCGGCGGGCAGTCCGGCGGCGGCAAAACCTTCCACGCAATCCATCTCGCCACTCGTCTCATCCCGGACTGCGAGCAAAGCTTCTACATCGACCGCTATCGCATCAAGCGCCACGGCGCGTGCTGTATCTAGTACTCGAGGGCAAGCCCGCCTTCCATATGCGCGTCACCGCAGCATTCAACGCCGTGCTCAACAAGCAGATGCAGCTGGGGGAACGGTCGAGACTGCCGTTTTCTTGGAACACCTTCGAGCCAAACCTATTTAAGGAAGGCGCAGGGGCGCTGATCAAACTGGTGGAGCGTGACGCGGCAAAAATGAAACACGAATACGGGGTTGATCTGGTAGCCGTCTTTCTCGACACAATGGGACTGGCCGCTTGCTACGAAAACGAGGACAAAGCTGCCCAGGTGCAGAGGGTTGTCTCCGGACTGAATCAATTGAGTGACGCTACAGGCGCACTGGTTATCGGAGTGGACCATTACGGCAAGGATCAGCAAGCCGGGCTTCGCGGCAGTAGCGCGAAACGCGGGCATGTTGAAACCATACTCGCGTGTTTGGTTGATAAGGATAAGAATGACAAAACAACAAACCATCATCTGAAGTTTGAAAAGATCCGCGATGGCGAAGAGGGCCGCATCGTTCCCTATCGATTAAAGCCCGTGAATTGTGGTGTGGACGAGGATGGCGACCCAATTTCCACCTGCATCATTCAGTGGGAGCCTGAACGGCCGCTGTATCAACGGCGGCCTCCATCGAGGCCCAAGACAGATGTCACGCTGGACAGGGCTATCAGCGAGGTGAGGTTGCCCGCTGACCCGGATGCCCTGAAGGCGGCGTTTTATAAGTTTCATGGTGGGAACAATCACGCAGCGAACACGGCTTGGCACAGAGCAGTCAAGGCCGAGGGGTTGGGCCTGATCGACGGCAAGTTTGATCACGTACCTTGAGTGCTCAGTATGGGGTTTCGCGGCACAATTCGCGGCACAGGCACAACAGGCACATGTGCTTCTTGTGCCGCATGTGCTCAAGGCACAACAGGCACACACCCCTAAGGGGGTGTGCTGCATGTGCCGCATGCGGTGTGCTGCTATTCAACACCGCGGCGGCCCGGCTCGTGCGGCGGCGCCACCACCGGCACGGAAAGCGCTGCGGGTGACACGTGGCGAAGGGGGCTAGGCTGTTGCTATAATGTTCCTTACGCGATCGGATCGCGCCATCGGGCACGCAGCCATGGCACGCATCGAGAAGACGGTTTTTATCAGCTATCGCCGCACCGACGAGTCTTGGGCGCTGGCAATTTTCCAGGACCTTACCCAGCATGGCTACGACGTATTCATCGACTACGATGGCATCGCCAGCGGGAGTTTCGAGACTGCCATATTGGAGAACATAAAAGCGCGGGCACACTTTCTTGTCCTGCTGACTCCCACCGCACTGGAGCGTTGCGGCGATCCAAAGGACTGGATGCGCCGTGAGATTGAGGCTGCGCTCGATAGCCAACGCAATATCGTGCCGCTGATGTTGGCGGGCTTCAACTTCGGCACACCTGCTGTCACTGGTCAGCTTACTGGGAAACTGGCGGCACTTAAGGAGTACAACGGATTAGAAATCCCAAAGGGCTATTTTTCGCCGGCCATGGAGCGTCTACGTAACAAGTTTCTGAGTGTCTCGCTTGATACGGTACTGCACCCGGCATCCCTCTCGGCTCTACAGGCCGCCACAGAACAGAAGGACAAGGCGACGATGGCGCTCGGGGATGCGTTGCATCAGCCATGGCAATCGTCGGAAGAACGCCGGAAGCAGGAAGAGGCCGCAGCCCAGCACCGAGCTGAGAAGCAGCGCCGCCGACAAGAAGCCGAAGACAGACGCCGTGTAGACGAGGCCGAGGCGGAGCGGCGCAGGCTCGAAGAAGAAGAAGAAGCAAAATTGGCCACAAAGGAAGAACAGCGCCGAGCGCAACCGGAGAAGGAGCGCAAGCGAGAGGAAGCCGCCGCAAATGCACGCGCCCAAGCGCAACGCGAGGCGGAAGAGCAGGCGCGCCGTGACAAGGAACAGGCACGACTTACGGCAATTGCCGGACTGTCTCCCGAACAAATCGCCAAAGCCGAGGAGCTGGCCAACTGGGATTTCATCAAAGACAGCACCAATGAGCAGGACTTTCGCGATCATCTGGCGCGCTTCCCCGGCGGCATCTGCGAACGCATGACGCGGCAGAAGCTCGCAAACCTGACGTGGCGCAAACTTGGTGAAGCCCGGGATAAGCGAGCACTTGAGTCCTATTTGGAGGAGTTTCCAGAAAGCCCACAATCGAATGAGGCGAAGGAGCGACTCGCTGCGTTCAACCGCACAGGTGCTACGAAGAATCGATCGTCGCAGCGAGTTGAGTCACAAAAGGTCTGGCGTCCAGTTTCTGCATTGCTCACTGTAGGCATGCTCGTCGTTTCGGCGATTAGCTTTTCGTTGCTGGTCAAATACGCACAGTCAATTTCGCCGCCAACCGCCGTGACGCCGAGGGTGGAGCAGCCGGATGCGACCGGCGCGGACAAGGCCAAAACCGCGGAGCCGGAAAAGCAGGAGCCGATCGAGCAGCTGCTCGCCAAGGCCGACGTCGCCCGCGGCGGCGAGAACGCGGCCAAGAAATGCCAGTTCTGCCACACCTTCACCAAAGGCGGGCGCAACCTGGTCGGCCCCAATCTGTGGGGCGTGGTCGGCCGTCCGAAGGCGTCGGAGGCGGGGTTCAACTATTCCGCCGCGATGAAGGCGAAGGGCGGCAATTGGACTATCGACGACCTCAACCAGTACATTACCAATTCGCGCGGCTTTATTCCCGGCACCAACATGGCCTTCGCCGGCATCCTGCGCCGCGACGAGCGCGCCGACGTCATCGCCTATCTCAACACGCTCTCCGACAACCCGGCCCCGCTGCCCACGGCGCCACCCATCTCGCCGCCCACGCGCCCCTCGGACACGCGGGCAAAATAGCCGGGGCGTGCGCGAGGTTCGTGCCCGAGCGACCAACACACGCTTGCTCAGGGCAAAATTTGCGCGTACAATTTTAGCCAGCAAGAACTCTATCAAACCCAATAAACTATTGGGTATTGAATGGCCCTTAGCAGTACATCTTTTGTGAATGGTCAAATAGGTAATCCGAACGGCCGACCGCTCGACAGCCGGAATAGACGAACGAAAGAAATCATTGAACAGATAATCAAATCCAATAACAAAGACCCTTTAATCACGCGTTCTGAAATCAGTTCTTCAGACCCAGATTCAGCTATTCGTGCAGCGGCCGCGAACATGCTCGCTCCGTATATGCACAGCAAGATGCAGAGCACTCCTGCTCCCAGGTTCGTCGAAGAATCATTCGACATCCCAACATTCACTCACCTTAGCGATGCCGAACAATTCCTTGCCCGAATAGCTGCATTGGTCTCAAGCGGCTCGCTCGATATCCAAACTGCGCTGGAGCTTTCCACGCTCGCCAAGAACTGGATCGACGCTCAATACGCCCGCGAAGAACTCGCCATCAAACAGTACAACGCCGGATCCACCGAGCATGAGCAAACCATCCGCATCGAAGGCGGTCTCCCGGCACTCCCCGGCACGAACATTACGATGCCGACACTCGACGCTAAGCCGGCGACCAACGGTCACGCTGCTCTGGCCGTACCTACCGATGCTGTGCCGGCGATTGAATCTGCTTCGACTTCGTCGAACGAAGCCGCCACTCCGAACGGCTCCACCAACGGCCAAGGCTCTACATGACCGGCGCGGTATGTGTGCCGGTAATGACTTTCTAAGTGACTGCGATAATTAATGATTTAACGCGACTCACTCGACTGACTTACGGGAGGACTTACATGGCAAACGCGGATCAGTCCCCATCCGAGGCCCTTGGCCCATCGCCTACGCATCATTCCTATGACGCCCCCGGCCTTACGCCCCGAGCCTTCCTGCTTGCCGTAATGCACGACCGCCATGCTCCTATCCGTGATCGCATCAAAGCTGCGTCCACACTCTTAAGACTCTATCCGCATGACTGGGATCCTCCAGCATTCACGTATCGCATAGGCGGAATCCCTGCCTGCTCCTTATCCACGGCGTCATCGTCAGCAATCGAAAGAACAAAAAATCACAGTCATTTCTCCGCGGTCGCTCATAAAGCTCCCAGCCACATGACGGACGACCCCCGGTCGCCAAATATTGACGAGATCATTAACGACATCAAAACCGGCAACCATCCCGAACCCACCCTCTGCACTATCTGCGGCCACTACATGCCCTATCCGTGCTCCACCTCCAAAACCCCTATAAACTGAGAGAAAACCTTATGCCCTCAATCTCAGCACTATCCGAGGCTCACCTGCCCACGCTTGAAGAGATCCTGCATCGCGATCCATTCGAGCTCGTCGATAGTCCGTGGGGCACGATCGAAGCGTGGCGAGCCAGTACCCTCAGCACCGGCACGATGGGAGCACTCGCCCAGGTCGCCGCCATCGTGAGGAACGATGCCGCCGAACTTGAACAAAAGACCATAGCGTTCGATGCAAAGAAGGCCTCTGTTTTGAGGACAGTGAACAAGCTGCTCAGCTTCATGGGTCGTGTCGATGCTTTAACCAGTCGTGTTGAAGCCTTGGAGGCAAAGCGCCGTGCCGACGAAGAAGAACAACGCTAGTTTGAAGAACCCATAGACCTTCCGCCCGATATTGCCGAGTGTCAGGCGTCATCGCCTCCGCGAAAGATTGAAGACGAAGCGCCACCTCCATCCGGTGAACTTCATGCACTGCCTCCATCCGAGGAACCTGCACCTTCACCAGAACTCGAAGATGAAGTTGGCGATCTGCCCGAAGAACTCGCAGAACCTCCAGACCCGGTTCCTGCCCCCTCTGGCCGCGTTTACCCATAGCCCATCGCCATTTCACTTAACAAGGAATGAGTCATGGCCAGTCCGCAACAGCATTTTGAAGCGAGCCGTAAGTGGCAGGAACACTATCAAAGAGAAGTTGAAGACATTGGCTTGAACATTCCGCCGCCGACGTTAGGCCAGTCCACGAATAATTATCGACGGGAGATGATGAGGCTATTGAAGAAAACCTTTATTCCGCCAACTCACGATTTATACAAAGTCAATATGCGTGGACTTCCTGCCGATGTCCTGGAAGGATTTGAACAGATGCTCCTCCCGGCCTGCAGAACTGAAGCCTTTAATCCACTCACTGTGCCACGAGGCGAAATTCGCGAAGTTGTGAAAACCGACGTGAACGGTTTAAAGGTTCGACATTTTATCGGCCAGGATCACTTTACCAAATTCATGATGCGCCCTGGTCGTCGCGTCGTTAGCTTTCGCACGGATCACGGCTATGTCGATGCCTCTGGGCGAGGCTTACGATGAGCCACAAGCTCAATCCGCTTCCGGCAGATTTTAGCGGACCACCACAGACCGCTGAGCCGGGGCCTTTTATCCGAATGGAGCACTGAAGGTATGAAAGCTAATCTCTAGTGCTCTTTAGCCCCCGGCCTAGGATGCGCACCTGAACGCGCGCCGGACTTGGCCGGGGGCGGCCATTTGCGCTTAGGAAGCCATGGCGCACCGGCCCGGGCGCGGTTTTGCTAAATTGCCCGTAGCTGCGTACTTGCCGCCACAGCCGTAGCCGCTGGTGCGTTTTTACGGGGCTGGCGGGTGTTGCGCATAGGGTGGCGCATCAATGCGCATGGGTGCCCGTTTAAATGGCTCGGATGTAATCTCAAAAACTCTGGAAACTCCTCCTCGACTGTCAGCGTTTGGCCCTGCGACGTTTCTTGGATTATGCATTAGGATGAGATGCTGACGGCAGAAATCTTGAACTTCGACATCTCACTTTGTAATACGGTGACGCGATAAGATTTATCCGCGAGCAGGTCGATGTAGGGCATCAGCCATAATGACATGAGTAAAAGACAGGGGTAGGGAGGGATGCAGTGGATTTCGAAGATTCAATCAAAGAAGCGGCACATCGGGCTGATGTGGCCACACGAGAGGCGATGGCCGCTTACGGAGACGAAACCGTTGACTACGAGCCCGTTATTACAGGCGGACTAGCAACCTCATTAAGAACTGCGCTGAATGGGCAGATTCAAGATCTAACATGGTCGGCTCACGTCCTTAAGAGCGGGACAGGATCGGGACGGGAAGAAACGAGAACCGGTGCCGATTTATTAATTCACGTGCAGTTTGACACTCCCCGTCTGAAATATTCCAAGGGCGTATTGGTACAGGCAAAACGTGTTGAGCCAGCAGCAAAGATGACGCGTGACCAATACAAAGAACTGGTCGATCAATGCAATAAGATGCTGGATATTACGGCAGCATCATTCGTGTTCGATTACGCCAAAGTTGGGATGAGATGCGCTCCTGCCTCACTGGTTATTGATTCAGATATGAGGGAATTGTATAGCCAATGCGCCTGGACCCCCTATCGCTTCTTTTTGGAGTTGTTCCGCTCGCCCATTGGCGATCCAAAAATAACTAGCGCGAAAGTGCGCGATCTTGTCGTTCCGGATAAGTTGGAACTCAAGGCATCAAGAGGGCTATGACTGATCTCCGTTAAATGGGCGGGTCACAATCGTTGGCCCGAGCCCGGAGGATTGATCATGGTTGCCTCCTCGGGCTGTCAGCGTTTGGCACTGCGATGCTTCTTGGATTTCTTGGGAGTTTTGTGAACAGCAAAGTTTTCCAGCTTTGCACCCGCTTTCAGCTTCTCCCGCAGCCAGACGGGCTGTGCGCCTCTTCCTGCCCACGTGTTGCCTGATCTATCACGGTATTTGACTGGGGCTTTCCGACCCTTAAGCGAACTTCCCCCGCCCCGGAATGCGGGTGCACGGCCTAACCTTGAAAGCTGGTCTTGCAACTCTTTGGCTCTACGGCTGAGAGCTTTTTCTACCTCATCCCGAAGCTTTAACAAGCCATCGATAGACACTGAGCTAAGATTCGGCATTGGCATTGGCGTCTCCTCAAAAGGCCAATGTAGACCAGATTGCTCCCAAAAGCTAACTGGAGTTTTGACTTGGCCGTGCAGCGATGTTTGAGCTAGGCTAGCCGTTAGCCTTCGGCGGACACTGCCCAATCTGGATAGGCAAAACTATTCGCACGATACTTGCACGGTGAATTTCTATCTCCGTAGCTCACATAGAAATCTGATTGACGTATCGAATGCCACTTTCCAGCGCGAACCCGAATTTCAGTCTTTCATCATATCCTGCCCTGTATCCAGCTACAACAGCGGCGCCTCGTTCGTCTGGAGTTCCGTGGTGTTCTATGTCGTCTAAGTAATCACCAAAGCCAAATTGGGTAAGAGCGAACGTTGCCGCAGGATAATTCGGGTGCTGAAGCCTCCTTATCCCTGCAAAATAACCGGAAAGAAAATCTGCGTGCAGCTCAAGTCTCTTTACACGCCCATTCGAGCCTACAAGGCGGCTGTATATACCGTACTTGTATTGCGCGATATGACCGAATTCATGGGCACACACTGAAACAATTCCGATCTCTGGATGCTCGCGGCTTGACATTATCTTCCGGAACAATTTCCTCCCAAACAATACGTCGCCGTCTGACCGGCCCATCCTCCGCGTGTGAGACGCAAACGCGTTTGGGGAACCCGGCTCACTACAGAACGCGAAGCCAGGCAACACGAAGAAACGAGCGCTTAGGAATGCAAGCGTCTCAGCCAATGCTCTATCAAAATCCTGGTCGCCTGAACCTGTCTCGACAGAGTTGTATGAAAGCCAAACCTGCTCGGAACCGAGAAGCGCCTCGGACCGGTCGATGGTGATCAGGCAGCCTTCAAACGACGCTTGGCATCGGCTGCATTCCGGGTAGACGGCAATTGATGCCGCCCCTCCTATCAGCAATCGCCGTCGAGTAATCATGTGTGTCAATTACAAAGCATGGGAAATTTTTTACATGCTTCCGGCGTCCCAGCTGGGCTGGAAACCGGTCCGCCGGGGCCTGGCCTCGCTCCCGGTGTGGGCTGCTGCGGGGGCACTGGGGGTTGGTGCAAGGGAGGAATACTGGGCGAAGGACTTGTCAGCGCTGCAAGCTCCACCACAATGTAGCGCCGCAATTCCGCATTCGAAGGATCTAGAGCTATCGCCGCATCAAAATCGTTCTTTGCGACGTCAGAACGTCCCATCTTTGCGTAAGCACGTCCGCGGTCCAGGAGAATCCATGCGTCTGTTGGTGCTAATTTCCCAGCGGTCTCGTAGTCAACTAATGCGCGGTCGTACTGGCCCGCATCCCTCAGGGCATTTCCCCGGTCATGATACCGAAACTCGCGGGCTACGGGGTCTAGTCGGATCGCCTCGTTGAAATCTGCAATCGCGCGCGTTAGGTCTCCTGCACCTCGATAGGCCTCGGCGCGAGTTTGAAATCGGAAGGCGCGAGGAGTCGGGTCTAGTCGTATCGCTTCAGTGATGTCAGCGATTCCTTGTTGGTACTTGCCCTGCTGGGTGTAAAGCTCGCCTCGCTCCTGCCAGCGGTAGGGACGTTGTGGATCGAGCCGAAGCCCCGCACTTATATCCGAGATTGCTTGGTCGAGGTTTTCCTTGGCGGCCCATGCCAGTCCCCGGTTGTGGAAGGCTGCTGCGTGAACACGAGTGGAAGATCGGCTAAGCAGCCTGGAGCATGCTGTAATGCTGAGCTCAGGATCATGCTCGGCAAGTTCGCATTCCTTCCAGGTTCTGTCTTGCGCCAAGGCCGTGCCCATGGCCGACAAATTGACGATCACGAACGCGGCGCCCGCGACCATTGCGGAAGCGATCAGTTCCTTCACGTTGCTTTTCCTTCTTGGTCTGGTGTGCACTCTCTTTCAGGGACGAACTTGAGCGAGCCATCCCCGGTGGAGTCGCCATGCTTGTTGGTGGCCGCATTTCTTAGTCGCATTTGCCTCCACCCGGGATTTGTTACTCAGCGCCAAACATTTGTTCGTTGGTGCCAGAACGGTGTGGGACGCCCGCAAATTGCCAGGTCTTCCACCACTCCCAAGGCCAGCAGTCGTATGCCATCCGGGCGCCGACGAACGGACTGAGGAGCGTGACCGCGACGATCGTGAGGTCGTGGGTCATCGTGTCCTAACTGCAGAACTTGTTGCGGATCTGATCGAGCGCCATGAGGCGACGCCTGACGTGCTCTTCACCGCGGTTGTCCCAGATCCGCCAGGTGGCCCAGCACCTGCTCATGCCCTCTTGGCACATGGCGCCGTCACTCAGATTAGCCTCTGCTTGGATAGTGAAGTTGCGAAAGTTTGAACTATCTGAGATGACGAACTCACTGGCCGCTGGCATCTTGCGGAAGTTGACGACAGTAATCTTATGGCCGAAACCGTTCACGTTCGGCGAGACGAAGGGTTGATCAACCCTCACGACGCAAGGGTCGTCGGTCTTGCGGATACGAGTTGAGTCTTGCATCGCGTCGTCTACACTGCCGTCAGCGTTGAGCCAGTGCATGTACTTTCCTCCGCTCCAGAAGAACGTGAGGGCGTCGGCGATCGGATCGTATGCCTTCATCCCGGCCGCTTGTGCCGAGATCGTGAGTGCGGCAACTGCAGCCGCTATGAGCAATAAGCGTCTCATAGTTTACCTCCTGTTGAAGTTGAAGGCCCGGTCGATCGACGACCCGCTGAAGTTACCGTTGCGGCGGTAGTACGACGTCGTGCCGTTGCCGTTGTTGATGGCACTGCCGCTGAAGTGGCCATTTCGGTCGGTGTAGGTTTGCGTGCGACCGTAGTTGAACACGCTGCCTTGGTACTTGCCATCCGGTCCGTAGATGGGTGTCTGCTGCGCCATAGCTGGCGCTGGTCTCATCGCCATGAAGACGAAAAAGACCATGATGCAGAGCACCCCCATCAAGATTAGATACCCGATAGATTTCATTGTTTGCTCGCCTAGCAAGTTAGTGCGGAATGCACCGACCCCCCTGCAGCGCCAGCATTGGCGCTCAGTCATTCCTTAGTCGCTTTGCCCGCTGTCGGAGACTTGTTATTCTCCGCCAATCTTTTGTTCGCTCACTGCCATTGGTGGCGAGTGCCGCTGCCGGGGGTCAGAATGAGCAATGGGACCTCTTCAGCCTTGAAACCCGGGGAATTGGCATCAATTCCGATGGCGGGAGGCGGCCTTTCCCGCCTGGCTATCGCGCGCCTCCAAAGCGCCGGCGTGCCGGTGTCGCCTCTCCTCAGGCGTGTGGGAGTGACGCCGGAGCAGATCGCCGAACCGGAAGAGCGACTGAGTGTGCGAAGCCAAATCGCGCTTTTGGACGAGGCCGCGATTGCTCTGAAGGATGACTATCTTGGCTTCACGCTGGCTCGCGATTTCGATCCGCGCGACCTCGGGCTGCTTTACTACGTCATGGCGTCTTCGCAGACCTTAGGCGATGCACTAAAGCGGGTTGCTCGCTACAGCCAGATTACCAACGAGGCCCTCGTATTCGGATATCGAGAGGGAAACAGGCTCATTCTCAGTCTGGCTTACTCCGGCATTCCACGGCACTCAGACCGACATCAAATTGAATTTTGCATGTTCGGTGTATTACGAGTTTGCCGCAAGTTGACGGGGCAGAACCTGGTATCGCAACACTTCTGGATCTCTCATCACCGATCGGGGGCGAATTCTGAAATGGCGCGATTTGTCGGAACGAAAGTGGAGTTCGGTGCTGACAAAGACGAGTTTGCCCTAAACGTTGGCGCACGTGAGTTGCCGCTTATCCACTCTGATACTCATCTCAATGACCTCCTCCTGAAATATTGCGAAGCGGCGCTAGCCGACAGAAGAGGTGATACTAGCCAGTTGCGCACGAGGGTTGAGAACGCGATCTCGTCGGTGCTTCCCCATGGAAGAGTGCTCGTGGAAGACGTTGCCCGCAGCCTGGGAATGAGCGAGAGGACGCTTACGCGAAGGCTTTCGGACGAAGGGTTGAACTTCACTGAAATACTTCAGCAACTTCGGCGCGATCTGGCAGTTCGCTACCTCGATGACCGCAAACTGCATGTATCCAAGATTGCGTGGCTGCTCGGTTTTCATGAGGTGAGCGCATTCACGCATGCATGCAAGCGCTGGACCGGAAAGACGCCGAGCAAGATGCGAACGGCCGGCGGTTGTTGAGCAGGGCTAAGGCGCGCAATATCAGGCCGGGGGCTGAAACGCTGAAGTGAGCCAACCACCTCAGCGCTCCTTATCGCGCATCACTAACTGCGGCATCAGCGTGCGCGATATACTCTGACTAAGTAGTTCGGTAACCTCGGATTCACCCAACACAACATCTGCCCACAGCACGGCATCAGTATGAGTCGAAAATGGGCGCGGGTGCTCATCCTTGTGGCATCCGCTTCTTGAATAGCAATCCATTAATAAGTTGAAACTCCTCTTCTCCATCAAAACCTTCTTGCTTTCCTGAAGAACAGACTACATGCATCACGTAAGTATCTCCTTCTCCCCTAACCTTCTTTTCAAAATCACATGCTGGTTGTTCACCAGTCATAGAACCTTCATTTATATAACCAGCTTCATCGATATAGATACCATCATCAAAATCCCCACAAACGCCTTCCCCATTAATATTTTTGTGAGTAGGACGGAAAAAGACCTCTTGGGACTTAGTGCTGATATAAGAATCATAGCACCATCTGCCCTGCCAATGTTCTGGCAAATGAGTAGTATCATGGACAGCGTGCGCTGTCCCTGTTGCCAGGAACAGCGCAGCGATACCGGTTAGGAGTAGCTTTTTCATCGCCGCTGCTCTTGCATATTCCGCTCTACCTGCGAGCGGCTGTAGTCGTCGTCGAACGGGCACATCGCCTCCTCATAGGGGTCGCACGATAACGTCCGCTCAGAATTGGTCGGCGTTTTCTCTACCCACTTCCATTTGCTTTGACTGCGTGGATGATCTGCGGGCCATCCATTACAATGCCCGGTTTCGTGACGAAGTGTCTCTTTAGGATCTTGCGCGGTGTGCTGTCTAATATAGTCGTCAGACGGCATAATGATAAGGCAAGCGGCGCGATTGCCGTTGATATTTATTTGCCATCTACCCGGTCCCCCGTTTGGATCGGGAATGGTTGAGACCACCATGGCGCAAGCCAACCGAGTAGGAGCGCAAACCTTATGAACCTGCTCGATTGGTAACCGTTGGATCATCAGGACGCCAGTATATGGAATATCATATTCGGGAGGAGGAGGAAAAACCCATTGCCAGCGCCCCTTTGATGGATTGGTGATAGTTGCGTTCCAGTTTTTGACGCAATTTCTTGCCTCCCGCTCATTCTCAAACTTCCCGTCTGGCAAAAACTTCGTTATGCACTCACGCGTAACGTATGGTGGTTTCTTTGCCGGAAGACCCTGGAACTTTTGAGTCTTAACCGGTTTGGGATAAAGACCATCAGGGTTTGCGTGCGCTCCCAGCGCAGCACATTGTACCGAGAACACAACGCACCCAGCTATGATTGCGGCTTTCATAGCAGGGATCATCGGCACACCATCGCAATTACTGCTCCCACCGGGCCAGCTAGGAGAAGGAAGTACATGAGGATCAAGCCTACAACATTTGCAGACTTGCTCTTATATGGACCGCATCCCCAGTCGCTCATTAGAAGTACACCCAACACCGGTTGAGGGGAACGCCTGCTGTCCATGACCACGCCCATGTGGGCGTGAGATCACATGCTGGCGCAACGAGCAGCCAGTCTCCCCGCTTATCCATGGGGTAAAGAGGCGTGCCGTTCACTAGCGCCATGACCGGTGGACCATTAGGGGCGACGCGAACGTTAAGCCCATCTGCCTGCACATTCACCACGCCCATAGAACACTGCGGCGGGTTCGCGCATGGCGTATAGGGACCGTAGACCCATCCGATTGGCGGAGGGCCATGGTATGGAGGCTGGACAGTTACGCGAGCCGAAGGTGCGTCGATGCATTTTCCGATGGCCTCTTCATCACCTGCCTGATTGCAGCGATCCAAAATAGCGCGTGCGGATTTGGAAAGCGGCTGTTCAGGGCACCCCTCCCCGGTTTCCGGGTTGCTGCACTGAGCTAACCAATCCTGCAATTCCTTTCTTGGATTATCAGCCGCGTAGCCAGGAAAGCTTGCAATCGCAAGCGCGCTGGCGAGTAGTAGTTTCTTCATTGACATGGAAATGCCTGCTTAAATGCTTCCGATACAAGTGTACCGGCCCAGACGTGCCAACGCTGGGGAATGTTGTTGACATAGCGTATTGCGATTACACGTAACTGATCTGCTGAAAGTCCGGTGGCTCCTTTAGGTCTGCAAGCGGTTGTTTCATTAGAAACTCCCAGCACAAATCCATTGCAAAACCCGAGGCCATTACCGTACCCACTGCAATCACGCATCAGTGCGCTGCCAGTATATACTTCGGCATGAGCAGAGGTACTTTCAATCGTAAGCACCGCAACTCCGGCTAAAAGCAACTTTTTCACGATAGCCTTCTCTTCTCACAGCGAACATCGGCAGGTAGAAACCACATTCCCAACTTTGCGTCGTTTCGCACATAGAAGTTGACCTTCACCGTGCACGCGTCCACCTTTGTCTCGCACGACGCGATCATCTGGTAGCGTTTATGATAATCATCTGGTTCATCCCTGGGTCCTGTCCCCAGCCACAGCATCACCTTACCGATGGTGCATGTGTCATACGCAATGCGATACCCGTCAGCTTTTACTTGCAACGAGCGTTCTGGCGTTTTCGAACAATCGCCGTGCGTGAACAACATCTCGATGCCATCGCCGACTTTTGACTTGCTCTTGAGACACCATGCTCCAGCAATTCCTTTGGGCCATTCCCCGGCAAATTCATCTGGCGGTTCGGCGCGTGCTGATAATGTTGTCATCACCAGCACAGCAATTCCGGTTACGAGTAGCTTTTTCATCTCTAGTCTCGATGGTTGCCGCTCACACCGCGCCCCCATCCGGCGCGGCCCTCCGGGTCTAGGCGGCGTATGACGCCCCTTAGTCGCTCTGATCGCGTCCTAAGATTTGTTCTTTCACGCCAAAGATTTGTTCGTTGAACCCATCATGGTCTTGGAGAAGCCGTCATCTCTGCTGATCGAGCACGACGGTTTGATACGCTTCGAGGAGCGCCCGCTCGACCATCGGCTTCGGCAATCCGTACCGCTTCAATGCCTCATCATCGAACCCCATCAGCATTTCGAACTCTGCGAACGATGCCTGCCGAAAGTGTTGGTTTAGCCTTGCCAGCCGCCGGGCGGTTTCGGTGAAATCCTGCACCGCCTTCTGGTAGACCGTACGTGGCTTCATTTGATCCAGGGAATGCATGGGGGACATGGACGGAAAAGGCCCCGACCATTAAAGGCCGGGGCAAAGTTGGCAGAACGGCTCGAAGTAGAATTCGGCCCTTTCCGCTCTGCATCATCGCGTTGAGCCGAAATGCTTCTTGCTTACATCTATCGTTCAATTACCCACAGAGTGCATTTTTTGGACAAGGCCAGCAGGGATTGTTCATCTGCGCCAAAGATTTGTTCGTTGGAGCCAAGCACCCCGTTAATCCGGTAACCGCCTGTACTCCACCTCGATGATCGGGGTGATATTTCCGGTTGCCTCGGCTGGCGGGGTCCACACCGGCATCGTTGTTATGGCCTGCATTGCCTGCTGCTTTTTGCGCCATCGCACGAATGTGCCGAGCGCTCCTAAGCCGGTGAAGAAAATTACTCCGGGCATCATGGTGTCCCAGTCATGCGGCTTGTCGAACCACCAGAACAGCATGAACACTCCGACGTTAAACCAGAGTGCACTTCGGATAAAATTGCCTCCGAACAGATGGCCGATTGCCTTGAGCCACGCTGCGATTGTGAGGCAAAAGGCGAGCCAATAGAACAGCACCACGGCCATGAGGAATATCGCGACCGGCCACATTTTCCTGTTCGCTACTTGGCGCGCCGCGCCGCGTGCGCCGCGCGCCTCACTGGCGCTAGAAACTCGAGGCTGTAAAACGACGCGCTCCTGCGTGACTTGTGCTGCCTCACCCTCACCTGATGCCCAAGGCTGCGAAGGTAGGCGGCAAGGCGTAGCGCGGCGCTTTTTGACATAGCGTGTCTCATTGTACACGCCACGCGAATCTGGTGACAAGTCAAAATGAGCAGCAGAATTCAGCCCATTTCTGCATAATCGGACGACGCTCTTCGAGCGCGTCTTCAGTCCAATATGCCTCTTCGACCTTACCCTTGATCAAATGGCCAAGGCTCAACTCGGCTAAATCGCGATCCCTCGGGAAGGTGCGAGCAGCCCAATTTCTAAAGCTGGCTCGAAAGCCGTGCGTCGCGCGTATGGGCAAGTCCATACGTCTCAATAGCTCGCGCATCGCCTTTTCGTCCAAGGCTTCGTCTTTGTAGCCGGTGAATACGAAATCGTTGGTACGATACTCGGCCTGCAAGGCGAGTATTTCCATGCACCTGTTGGACAACGGGACACGGTGCTGTCGATTTTGCTTTGTTCGTTCAGGCGGCAGTGTCCAAGTTCGATTTTCCAAATCAACGTCGGACCATTTCATGTTCCGAACTTCGCCGGGTCGGGAGGCACAGAGAATTTGAAATTCTAACGCTGATGCGGATGTCCCTTTTTCCTGCCGCAAGCGTAGCCGCTGAATAATTTCCGGCACGTCCTTAAACGGTAATGACGGATAATGATTATTGTTCGTCTTGGGTCGCTCAGGAAAAATGTGCTCAAGGTGGCCGCGCCATCTCGCAGGATTAGGCTCTGGTCGCATTTCCTTGGCTATCGCATAGTCGAGCACCTGCTTCCACATGCGCAGCGCACGGAGTGCTTGGTCTGGATGACGCTTATATAGACTGGACAGGGCATCTATGATCATGGACTTGTCTATCGCGCGCACCGGCACATCAGCTAATCGTTGGCCATGCTTGCCGATAAGATTGTTGACGTGCTTCAAGCTGCGCCACTTAGAACGATGATGGTTTGTCCATTCTTCACACACCTCAGCAAACGTGATCTTGCTGGTCTCCTTCTGGCGCGCGACCTGCACCGGGTCTTCGCCCTTAAGGACCATGACGTGTAATTGAGTTGCTACTTGCCGAGCGTACGAGGGGCTGTATTCGGGCCATGGGCCTATCGAAGTTTCGGTCACCCGGTGCGTACTCGGCTTGGTGTAACGGTACATCCAAGTGCGGCTTGTGGGGGTAGTCTTGAGGAGAAGGCCATTGCCCAAGTAGAGTCGCCCCGGCGGAAGGGCCTGAATTTCGCGCATCGTGGGCATGGGCCTCTTGACGTATCGCATGGTGGCTCCAGAAACTTACTATAGATCAACGGCTTGCATTGAAACTTACCATGCATGGAGGTATCAGGCAACCGATTTTGGATCGGTTGCACTGAGTAATTATGCTGTACAAACAATGGCTTATGTGGGCAATCAAGGGCGTTGCGAAAACATCCAAAATTGCTCTGACGGCGCCGAGACGGTGCCGGGATTCGAAATGGCGCCGTGGGTCGGCATCGTAGCGCCGGCGCGGACGCCGAAGGAGATCGTGGAGCGGCTC